>LSQX01303866.1_pt1 | contig 141600 bp, 133 predicted proteins | sample 654561 | NCBI WGS metagenome assembly LSQX01 (sample SAMN04489861, study PRJNA283612) | anaerobic digester metagenome | isolation source: 4 biogas reactors fed with cattle manure at either 37C or 55C with and... | place: Denmark: Kongens Lyngby | collected 2014
CGTTTTTCTTCAGCCTGTTGCTTTGCCAACTCTGCCAAACGTTTTTCCTCGGCCTGCTGGGCTACTTCAGCCAGACGTTTTTCTTCAGCCTGCTGCTTTGCCAGCTCAGCCAGACGTTTTTCCTCGGCCTGCTGTTGTGACACAGGGGGCCAGACAAACGCCGGTTGCATCATGGCAATCGGGTCATTGCTAGGAGGAGCCATTTGCAGAGGCGCTTCGTTACCCCTAACCAATTGCTGCCTGGGTTGCGACTGTGGTTCTTCCCGTGGTGCTGTACGGACAGACTCAGACGCCTGTGCTTGCTGTTGGCCTACATTAACCAGCTGTGGCTCGGGCTCAGGCTGAATTCGCGCCTGCGGCTGGGCATCTGGGCGAGGCTGGATATCTGCCGGCAGCGGTGCACTGGCTGGCAACTGCAAATCAAATGACTGTTGTTGGCTGTTTTGTGCCTGCCTGTAACTTGAAGCGGATACTACTTTATCCTGTTTTTTTTTAATCTCGGCACTGGATGCCCTAAGATTGTCTACGCCCCTGACCAGATTATCCTCTTCACGCGATGAAGCACTACGGGATGCCTGAACGGGTGCGGGTGGCAAACGGCGAATCTGATCGGCAAGGGCATAAATTTGCTGACGCGCCTGCGGACTAAGATTGGCGCTTTGCATGACCTGCTCGGCAGCGGGCGTAACACCTCGTACCAGCAGGTAAAGTGCCATGTTACTTAACACCTTGGGATTTTGTGGCATTAACTCGGCAGCCTTGCCGATAGGAATACGGGCGCCTTCAATATCACCCATACGCATCCTGGCATAAGCAAGGTCGCTAAGAATAACGGCATCAGAAGGCGCAGCTGATGATGCATTTTCCAGATTTTTGGATGCTTCGACAAAGTCACCGCGCTGGCCGGCCATGAGACCAAGACCGTGCCAGGCCTGGGCTTTTTGACGGGTTTTGGTCAGACGGCGGTAAATTTCCTCACTTTGCGCATGCTGGTCTGTTTTTCTAAGGGCTTCGGCCCGCAAAATTTCCACCTCCGGAGATTTACCGTATTTGACATCATATTCATCAATAAACGCCAAAGAAGCGAAATAACGTCCCTGATCCTGGGCTTCTTTGATCGTCATGATTAACAATTGTTCTTTTTCGGGCGCTTTCTTGCGCGCGTCATCCATTTCCTTACGCTGGATCATGGCCTGTTCCTGCTGTTGATCTTCCATCAACCGCCAGGCCGAATCCGAAGAAGCGTTCACACATCCTGCCAATACACCTGCACATGCAACTGCGGTTGCTTTCTTCACCAATTTCATAATCTTTAACCACCTCCCATTCGAGACAATCCACGGAACACGGCAATAAAGCCAGAGCCTGCGGTCACAATCATTAACGCGGGCAGCAGAGTCAATACCATGACCCCGGTCATCTTGACCGTCAGCTTGCCAATTTTTTCTTTCAATCCAGCACGACGCTGCTCACGCAGGCGTTCACTAAAACGCTGCAGGGGTTCCTGAACGGCACCACCATGCTTATCCACCTGCGCAATCAAATGGCAAATGGCGCTCAGATCTTCATTGTCCATGCCATTAATCATGCGATCCATGGACTGCTCGCGCGACATGCCACGATTATACTGCTCTACCGCCACCTCCAGCTCCACACTAAGGACAGGAAAAACCGCCTTGAAATCTTTCACGATAATATAAAGACTCTGGTCCATTGACATGCCCACACCCTGCAACAGGCGTAATAAGTCCACCAGTAACGGCAGCTCATCATCAACCGCTTTCTTGCGTTTGTTGACCCGGTTTATCAATACCCACTTGGGCAACATCCATCCCAGCGCAAAACCAAAAAAAATGGAAAGCGCATAGGTCATTAAATGACCGCCCATAATCTTCACGGGCCCTGTCACAAACAACAAAACGACCGGCAAACCAATGCATAAAACAGCGCGTGCAAATGAAAACAAGGCTTTTGCCTTGCCATAATCCTCAAAGCCACCCAACTCCAGATAGGCTTTGTCTTCTTCAGCCAGCAAAATATCGCCAAATCGGCCCTGACCCAATCGTGAGCCCAGCTCCGCCGCTTTGACCACGGCCGATTCCAGACGCGCGTTGTCTTCTTCTACCTGATCTTGCACACCCGGAAAAACCATTGCATTGGCCTGTTCCCGCTTGTGCAGGACTTCCTCTATCTGGCCTTTACTCTTTTCTTGCCGTACCATGGTTTCAATCAGGTATACGGCCACCACCAGGGCAGCAATCGCCAGCAATACCAGGGCGCCGGCCTGCAAACTTGCTGGACTGAGATAACTTGTTAAATCCGGCATTCTATTTTCCTCATGCTAAACGGATTTGGCCAAACGATACAACCAATAAGAACCGGATATCTGCAAAACCACAGCCCCTATCAACATGATCTTGCCTGCCGGATCTTCCCACATGCCCATAAACAGGGCATTGTTGAAAACCAGAATAAAACAGGCCAGCCCTACCGGCAACAGGGCCAAAACCCAGGCAGACAAACGCAGCTCGGCCGACATGGCTTTCATTTCCGCACGGGCCTGTTCAAGATCGCGCATGAACGATGACATCCTTTCCAGCACCTGGTCACTGCGGCCACCATATTTCAACGCCACACCCATAACGGAAGCCAGCAGATACAGTTCATGCAGGCCATACTGGCGCGACACATAATGCAAGGCAATATCAATGTCCTTGCCCGAGCGGTTCAGGCTGACCGTGCGGTCTATCACATCCCGCAGGGGCAGTTCGGTACCTGTCGCCGCATTGTGGAATGCTGCCCCCATACTGTTACCGATTGTCATCATGCGAACCACCCGATCAAGAAAATCGGGCAGCTGACGCACAATCTCCTTGCGAAGCCGTTCACCCTTGAGCCATAAATGGAATAAAGAAATGGCAAGCATCAGGACAAATGCGGCACCTGCGGCAATCACCCCACCAAAAATCAAAGCCAGCAGGCTGGGAATCAGAATCGTCAACCAGAACAACACGTAAAACCGGGTCGTTGGCAACTTACCGGCACGCAATAAAAACTCATTCCAGTTCCGTGGGCCGGTTTTCCAGACCTTGCGCTGGCGTACCACTTCATCCTCAGCAGGATCGTCTTGCCCCAAACGCCGCTCAAGCTGTTCCAGCACAAACTGGTTCTTGGCCTTATGCTTGCGTTGCTGATTGGCACCATGCCACAAAACAAACGCCAGAATAACCAGAACCAGCGCCATTAGCGCCAGTAAAACCACACTGTTCATTAACGCCTCCTGCTCCAGAAACCCGGACTGGTATCACGCGTTACAGCCTGGGCGGATACAGGCGCCGACTTCACAACCGTCTCACGCATCTTGCCTTTATGAGCCTCCAGTTTACTGCAGTGTGGCAAAATACCCATGCTCACCCATTGATCTTTTTCTTCACCATCAGCACCAATCACCGACTCATAGCGATACAGCTCCTGAGTAGTGATAATACCGTCACTCATGCCAATCACTTCAGTAATTGAAAGAATCCGCCGTTTGCCATTGGGCAGACGACCAATCTGGATGATGAAGTCCAAAGCACCGGAAATCTGGCGGCGCAAACTTTCTTCACTACCATGAAAACCGGCAAACCCGGCCAGCATTTCCATCCGGTACAGGCACTCGCGTGGTGAACTGGCGTGAATGGTTGCCATGGAACCTTCGTGTCCGGTGTTCATGGCCTGCAACATATCAATCACTTCAGAACCACGCACCTCGCCCACAATAATCCGGTCGGGTCGCATCCGTAAACTGTTGCGGATCAAGTCGCGGATACTGACTTCGCCACTGCCGTCATAACCGGCCTGGCGCGACTCCAACCGCACCACATGTTCATGGTTCAGCGACATCTCGGCCGTATCCTCAATCGTGATGATCCGCTCACGAGGACCGATAAAAAATGCCAGCGCATTCAGCATGGACGTTTTACCCGAGCTCGTACCACCGGAAATCAGGATATTGCAGCGCGATGCGACCGCTGCCTCCAGCAATTGATAAATTTCTTCGTTGAAGGTCCCGAAATGCATGAGATCTTCGGGCTTGAGCGGATCCTTGCGGAATTTACGGATGGAAACCAGCGGGCCATCCAGCGACAGAGGGCCAATCACCACGTTCAGACGGGCGCCATCGGGCAAGCGGGCATCCACCATGGGCGTTGACTCATCAAGCCGGCGGCCCAGCGGGGCCAGAATGCGGCGCACAATCCGCATCACATGCTGGTTGTCGGTAAACAGAGCCGGTTCGCGCTCAAGCACTCCTCGACGCGACACAAACACATTGTCGAACCCGTTAATCAGGATATCCTCAACAGCCGGGTCGCTTAATAAATCTTCCAGCGGTCCCAGACCCACCAATTCTTTGGTTAATGCATCAGCAATTTCACGGATTTCGCTTTCATTGACGGCAAACCGCCGAGTTCGCACAAACGAATTGACTTCGCTATCAACAAACGTCCTGATCGTATCGGGGTTCCAGCGGGCAAACTCAGTCCCCATTTCTTCAATGCGTGTCAGCAAATGCTCGAACGCATGATTCTTCACTTCCTGAAAACGGCTACTGTCAATGAATCCGTCTTCGCCAAATTTAATGGGTGTCCTTATCATTTATCCAGATCTCCTACCGCACCGATCCAGAACGGGAGTCCCGTCCAAACAATGAGGCCAGCCATCCTGATTTCTGTTCCTGCATCCGCTCTTTACCAGCGGCAGGAACAACCAATGTATTGGCCAGGGCTCGCACAGCCTTGATATATGGATCTTTAGGGGCGTCATGATGTAACAGATGACCCTGACTGGTACTTTTCATGATGGCCAGTGTTCGGTCGGGCAAGGTGCCTTTCAGTGGCAAACCAAAACGCTGCGCAATCTGTTCGGCACTCATGCCGTATTGAATATCGTAGCGGTTAACCACCAGCGACAGTTCATCGGAAGCAATGCCATCTTCCTCGAACTCTTTGAGAATATCCGCCAGGGAGACCAGCGCGGCAATGCTTTGGTCGGTCACCAGCCAGGTTTCATCCGCAAGACGAACCAGACCGGCAATAAAGGCCGGATTAGGCATACCACCCACATCGACCACCATGACACCAAAATGATCACGCAGCCGTTCAGCCAAAAACAGGGAGTCAGCATGAGAAATACTATTCAGCTGATCCAGATCCCGTGGCAAGGACATGACACTCAAGCCGGTACTGTCATGCGCCATCGCCGACATCAGCATGGTTCTGTCCAAGCGGCGCAAATTTCGCACCCCTTCCACAAAATCAAAATTGCCATTCAGGTTCAGGTATAACATGCCATCCGCCACCGGCAAACCCAAATCCAGCAGGCAGGTGCGATCATGCAGGGAAACCATGCCGGCATCCTGCTCGCTGGCGTCAGACTTGCCCTCCGTCTGCAAACGGGCATTACGATCAGAGTTTTGCATTTCCTGCAACAGGCTGGCCAAATGCACGGCAAGCAGGGTTGCCCCCATTCCGGTCCGCACCCCTAAAATCAACACATTACGATAACGGGCTTCATCTTCGCGACCATTGTTCCAGCGCCTTGCCAGACGCTTGACCGTATCACGTACTTCTTCCGGGTTATCCACATCAACAAAATCATTCATCCCGGCACGCAGGGCGGCCACGGCAGCACCCGGTGAATTCATGCATCCCACGGCAACACTGGGCATATCGGGTTTATGACGATTTAACAAACGGGCCATGTCAATCGAGCGGGCCAGTTTCTCATTGTCGGCATCATCAGGCACAAAGTCCAGAAACACCATATTAACCAGACTGTCATCCAAGTGGCGAGTCAATGCATCAGGGGCAGGCTGCTCATGAACGAGCGTTCCCAGACCTTCCAGTGAATCCGCCAGTTTTCCGGCGATCTCGGGGTCTGAAGAAAAAAATACAAACCGATTATGCTTGGACAAAATCTACTGCTCCGGAAGGGGGTAAATAACAATTGTTTTAGCGGGAAAATCCGGGCATTTGTTCACCCGAAGCGGGTCCAACCAAATAATAGCCCCAGGCCGTACCCACCTCGTTGAGGTTTTCTTTGCCCTGGCCAGGCAGGGGGAGTTCTGTGCCTTTGGCAATGGGTTTAACTAACCGTGGTGTCACCACAATCACCAGTTCACGTTCGTCTTGCTCATATTTTATACTTCGAAAAAAAGCACCAATAATAGGCAAATTGCTTAGAAATGGCATTTTACTGACATTGGCCATGGTTTGGCGGGAAACCAGCCCACTAATGATATAACTTTCACCCTCACCCATTTCAACCGTGGTATCGGCCTTACGCACGCTCAAGGCTGGCATCAAGGTGGTTTGGTCTCCACTGACAACAGGAATCGCATTGGCATAATCCAGTTCACTGGATTCTGGCGCCACCTTCAAGGCAATACGGTTGGGAGAAAGCACGGTTGGCGTTACGGTAAGCGCAATACCAAATGGCTTGTAAGAAACGGTTTGCGTACCCAGGCCACCTGATTCTGGCACAGGGATTTCACCCCCGGCCCTGAAGCTGGCACTTTGACCGGAAAGCGCCACCAAGGTAGGCTCGGCCAAGGTACGGGCCATGCCATTGTTTTCAAGCAGCTTCAGCTTGGCCCCAAAATTGCGAGAATCAAACATCAGGGAAAACCCGTTACTGATGGCAGGAGCAAAATTACTAACCGCCCCCCAGGTACCAGAGCCGCCTTCCATGATCTTGCCATTGGGCAGCACGCCTGCTGCCCGAGAGGTTCCCGAATTCCAGTCAATCCCCACCTCTTTCATCACCGTACGGGACAGTTCAACAATTTTAACCTCTACCTGCACCATGCCACTATGGTTAACAATAGAAGTATCAATAATCCTGTCGGACTCTCCGGTCGCACGGGCAGCAGCAGTTGAACGCTGGTGTTCAATCATATTGGAAGAGCGACCCGTTACCACAGCCTGCCCACCAGTGGCACGAACAGGTGCCTCCAGCCGTTTAGCCGACTCCAGCGCACTTTGCTCACCAGACACGACACTGACCTGCCAGCGTTTGGGATTTGGGTCACCCTCGACCCAAACTTGTATATCAGTCAAACCCGGCTTTTTGGCAGCCAGCAAAATATCACCTACTCCCTCTTCAAGCGGTAAAATCTGCACGTCAACCACAGCTGGATTACCCACGGCAATTCGTTCCGGAGCGCCATCAACCTTGATCATGCGCTGCGTGTCCACCACCATGCCCAAGCCACCAGGACGGGTAAAACCGGTTGATTGCGCCATGACCGGCTGCGCCGAAACAAATGCCAGTCCCATGGCGGCAGCTGTCAGTACCTGCGTTGCGTTCCTGTTAAAGGCGGAAAAAATTTGATTCACTGAAAATTTCATTATTAAACCCATTCAACCCTAGTACTTGACGTTTTCAATTTGCGTACCACGAATAATCTGCACGGTCTTGCCTGAATTGCCCTGTTTCACCACCGGTGCATCCGGCGTATCGTCATCGTCCTGCAACTCACCCGAAAGATCGGGCAGGCTCATGCCCGCATAGGCCATATTACCGGCATCCTCCAGCGCAGCCAACTGTTCTGGTGTTAAATCGGGCCTGCCCTTCAGAACGGGCTCCGGTTCAGGGAACAGGGTCATATCAGGCAGATTTTCATCGTGCGGTGCACGCAGGGCCAATTGCAGTTTGCCATTACGGGTAGCCAGCAACAATTTATTCACATCTTCAAGAGATATGGCCAGCATGGCAATACGTGCCGGTGTGGCGCGGGTACGCTGACGCTCATCGTTGCCAGGCGGCGTTGCCGGACCATCTACGGTGTTGTCGCCATAAGCCAGCACCCTTACCTGGGGCAGCAACAAACGGGACTGTGCCCCAACATCACCTTTACTGTTAAGCGTAAAGAACACATCCACAATATCGCCCGGTGCCACCAGGTTACCGGCCCCCACGATTTCATCAACCGGAATGGTGATGGCACGCTGCCCGTCACTCAGATAAGAAGCGATACCCATGGCCAACAGGCCTTTGGTAATGGGCTCTTCAGCAGCAATATCAAAACGCACCACCTTGCCCACAAGGTCCTCTTTTTTGGTAAAACCATTACCGGGCACGCTGGGCCACTGATCTTCCTTCAACATGTCGGCCTGAATAACCTGGCCTGCCAGGATATTTTTGGCTGCCAGAATGACTGCGTGAGTGGGTTTGCTGGCCACGACAGGCCGCTCTACCTGTTGAACCACCACAACAGGCTCCGGCTTGGGCGCTGTTGACATTTTATAGGCAAAAAAGCCCAAAACAGCCGCAAGCAATACCAGCCCTATTGCAACGATTTTGGTAAAGTTATTCATAAAAAATCAAGCTCCGGATAAATCAGTAATTTTTACAACCGAGGTTGCGGATAGTTTTTCAGGCATCCAGCCATCTGTTTTATTGCTAAAAATGCTACCTACCGCCTGCACGATATTCACCAACGGCAACCCCTCTACCGTAACTATCATGGTTAAGCGCAAGCAGCTCTGGGTAGCATCCCAGACACATTGAACAGGAACTGCATTGCAAACCACCTTATCTTTACCGGGATCACTTGGGTCAAGCAGTCCTGCAAGAATAAAGTCTGCCGCCACCATGGCTTTAGCATGCTCACAGGCCTTCACGGCATATTCTGTATCGCCACTAATACTGTGCTGTAATGCAACGCGCGTACTGTCTCCGGCAATATGGGATACTTTTTGCTGCGTCCACATCAGCATGCCAAAACTCACAATCGCAAAGCAAATGGTTAATAAAACGGTAATAATGAGAGCGAACTCTATGGCGGCCACCCCTTGCTGGTTCTTTCGCAGTCTTAGCATGGCGGTGCATCTCATGATGAATGATCCTGTGCAATATTAAGATCAACTGAAGCACGGCTTTCCAGCTTGCTGGGCACAGCCACTTGCAAAAGAGTGGACGGCCCCAGATAAGGCACCAATGGTGCGCTGGCGTATGGGTAACGAATCACGATTTCAAGTTTTTTAGTATCTGTAAGCAGACACAATTCATCATCAGCATCAAGGTTATAACCAACCAGTGGTGCATCAGGCACACCATTACAAACCGCTATTTTTAATGGCACCTGTTCACCAGCACGATCATCGGGGGCTCGTTTGTCAGACATATAAGCCAACTGTTCAACCCAGCCAATATGTTTTTTTGCTTCTTTCATTGCATTTGCAGCCCGAGCCTCGGGTGTCAAGGCCCACTGTAAACCCGCGCGAGCCCCGCTTTCAGCTGCAAAATTCATGGATTGCTGGGCGGCAAAAATCAGCCCGTAGGTAATCATGCCATACAACACCAGAAAGAAAATGACAAAAACAAAGGCAAATTCAACCGCATAGGCACCCTTTTGGCGGCTGATCGCTGAAACGGCAAAAGACGCTTTACGCGTCTTTATCAATGTGCTGCTTTCAGAACCACGCATGCCCACTCCAGTGATACGATACCGCCCATGCCAATGCCGTTATGCCCAGCCAGGCCCCATAAGGAACCCCTCGTCTTTTTTCCTTGCTTTCCTGCCACCAGTTTGCCCTTGCCGGTAACCAGCCTTGTAGCAATACCGTTACCACCGCATGCAAACCGGTTAATACCGTTGCCACCAGCACGACTTGCCATAAGCCTGCAAACCCCAGCAAGAAACCCAGGGTGGCAATGAGTTTTACATCACCCGCGCCAAGCAGCTTCAGGCTCCATAAGGGAAAGAAAACCAGCAGGCCCATGGCGAAACCGGTGATACATTGGCGCCAGCTTATGTAAGCGGGCAAAATCGGGAAATCTGGCATAAACCCGCTCACCAGCAAAAAACCTGTCTGCAAGGCAAAAGCAACCAGCAAAAGCTGATTACTTATTCTGCGTTTTTTGAAATCACCTGCGATAACCAGCAGGCAAAACATGACAACGAAGGCAAGCCAGATCTTAAGGGACATTTTTTTCAAATTAATGCCCCAAAATGGGGCATTAGACTATTTGCAACATAAAGAAAGAGTAGAATAGCCCCTTGGACTAAGATTTACCCATATACTCATGGCACTGCATTGTCAAGCTCATTTCCAATACGTCCGAAAAGATCCTCAATTGAGTTACCTAATAAACTGAGGGCGCCGATAATAGCCACCGCAATCAAACCCGCAATCAACGCATACTCAATAGCCGTTGCACCTTCTTCATCTTTCCAAAACTTAACCAATTGATCTTTCATTTTCAAATCCTCCGTGGATTACATATTGAAGGAACGGCAAAGCGCTCAATCAAAACAAAAATCTTAGAAACAAAACATAAAGAAACCCTGTAAATAGGTATAAATGCTGATATTTCTTAAAGTCTACAACCAATAACTTAATGTAACATAAATCCTTGTTTATTCGAACTCATTTTACAAAATCAACGCCTATTTATTTGGCAATAACAGGTATATATCGTTGTTTTTTAGCAAATTTTTGAGCTATAGTGTCGTTTAAAGTACACAAACCCATACCATTTTATTTTCAATAAGATACATTCACATTACACGCAAGCACAATTGTTACTCTTCCATGCCTGTTAATCACACTTTGCCCGCAACCATACCCCCTTGCCCCAACATAGCTATTATTTTGCCGGCCCATAACGAAGAAAAAACCGTTGCAGCTACGGTTAAGGCTTTCCAACAAGTCCTGCCAAATTGTGAAGTGGTTGTTTGTGATAATGCCTCTACCGACCAAACCGCCCACATCGCCCGTAAGGCAGGGGCCCGTGTTATTCATGAGCCGCTTAAAGGCAAGGGCAATGCGGTCAGGCGTTTGCTGGCCACCATTAACGCCGATATTTATATTCTGGCTGACGCAGACCAAACTTACGATGCCAACAGTGCCCCTGCCATGATTGAATTGCTGGAACAGGAACATCTGGATATGGTCACAGGCATTCGCCAGCACACAGAAAGCCACTCCTACCGCACCGGCCATCTATGGGGCAATGCCCTGTTCAACCGTCTTTTTGGCAAACTGTTCAAAACCCCCACCCAGGATATTTTTTCGGGTTACCGGGTTTTTACCCGCCGCTTTGCCAGCATCCTGCCTATTCAGTCTTCGGGTTTTGAAATAGAAACAGAGATGACGGCCATTGCCAGTATTCTTAAAATTTCTACGGGTGAGTTTCCGGTACATTATGCTCCCCGCCCGGCTGGCAGCACCAGCAAACTCCGCACCTGGTCTGACGGCTTCAAAATACTGAAATCCTTTTTCAGGTTATTCCGCCATTTTTACCCTGCCCATTTTTACGGCACAGTGGCCAGCCTAACTGCCTTGCTAAGTTTATTGCTGGGTGTACCGGTGATTATTGAGTTCATGCAAACCGGTCTGGTACCCCGCATTCCCACCGCCATACTGGCCAGCAGCCTGGGCATGATTGCTTTTGTTATTTTTACCACCGGTATTATTCTGGAAGCCCTGGCCAGAAACCGCATAGAGCAAAGAAAGCTGTTTTTTCTGGCAGCCGGATACAAAGAATGAAATTATCTTTATTACGCTCCCGAAACGGGATTTTTGTTTTAGCCATTGTATTTATGGTTATTGCCCTGTTCAGGTCAACCTATACCCAATTTAACGATGTAGCTGCCGGACAATTTTCCAACCCCGACAGTTATTACAAACTGGTACTGCTGGAAGGCTATGCCCAAGGCCATCCCATTAATTTCAACCCCCGTGACAATGTGCCCGATGGTAATTGGATTCATTGGTCTTTGCCGCATAGCTGGACGGTATGGCAACTGCACAAGGTTTTTACCCTGTTTGGCCTGGATACCCAAAGTGCATTAATCTGGGCCGGGGCCAGCCTGACCCTGTTAAGCATGCTGCTGTTAACCACACTGGTGGCGGCTACTGTTTTAAGCATTGGCACCTACAAAGCCACGCTGGCAACCGCCCTGTTAATGGCCAGCAGCTTACCGTTGGCAGGTTATGGACAACTGCAACAAATTACCCATCACATTTTCATGCTGGTGCCCATTGCGGGGGCTGCCCTTTGTATCATACGCTCCCTTAATACCTCCAGTGTTACCAGGGATACCCTTGGTGGAATGCTGGCTGGGCTGGCTTTGTGGATATCGCCAGAAACCATGCCACTGGTGGTTATTATGGTGGTATTGCGTATGGCAATTCGCATGCAGTTTCCTGAGAGTGGCAAAATCTGGCCCATGGCTGCCGGGCTTACCGGCATGATATTGCTGGCATGGCTGATAGACCCACCCCCACCCACCTTTTCTGCCTGGTCTTTGGATCATGTCAGCCTGGCCTGGCTGCTGTTTGTTTGCCTTACCGCCCTTGTCATGCTGGTTGCTGATTATGTAACTACCCATGATATAGATGTGCCAAAATCTTTTGCCTGGGTCGCCATGACTGGTATTACTGTTGGCAGCATTTGGTTGTTACTTACACCTGGTGCCACTGCCGGCGCCAGTGGCTTGTTACCCGATGAATTAAAAACGGTTTGGTGGGCGCAAATTCAGGAACTGAAGCCCGCTACCAGTTCCCCTGAAAAAATGATTGCATGGCTCACGACCCCAATGGTGGCCGGGTTGCTGGCGCTTTATTGGGCATGGCATAAACGCCTGCTTTGGCTGGGTGTTTTGGGTATGGGTGCCCTGCTTTATGCCTTGCTAGGGGGGCTTCATGTCCGCATGGGTGCGGCAGGGGCTTTGGTGTCTGCGTTGGCTTTTGGCTTGTCGGTAAGCTATATGCCTGTTTTTGCCAACGAAGAAAAGCGGCATTCCATCAAGGCCCAAACAGGTGGTGTATTGCTGGTATTATTAGGGCCATTACAGTTATTGGCGGTTATTGGCGTTGCCCTGCTGGATAATGACAGCGCTATTCTTCATGCAAATAAAGACAAAAAAAACCAGTGTGCCATGCAGGATATTGCCTCGCAGTTAAACGCCTTACCCCCTTCAGTTATTCTAACCACCAGCAGCGCGGCTTCTGAACTGCTTTACCGTACCCATCATAAGGCCATTGCGGGTAATTATCATCATAATGTAGATGGGTTGCTGGATGTGCATAGGGCCTTGCTGGATACTGATCCATGGAATAAAAGTAAAGAAATTATTGAAAAACGGAATGTTGAATATATTCTTGTGTGCCAATCAGCAAAAGATGTTGAAGCAGATGAATCACATCCAACTGTTTTTTATAATTGGCTGGCCAATTCCAAACCCATATCAGGTATAGAACCGATTGAATTAAACTCAACAACCAAGAGCAATTGGTTGCTGTTCCAAACTACACAACCATAAAATCATGATTAACCGTTTTCAATCCAGCTCCCTTGATTTCAAAGCGGGAAGCTTTCTTTTTAGCTTGGTTTTGCTGTATGCCACTATTGTTTTTTTCATTAGTCCTGTTACTTTGCCTGAATATTTAGCCTTGATAGGAACTTATGGCAAAACACTACCTGTTGCCTTTATCGCCATTTTCCTTATTACACAAATAGCAGGTATTGTTACGCTTGGAATAAAAACCAAATTCAAGGCGTCACCTTTCGCATTCTGTTTTAACAAATTAAAAGAAAAATGGCAGCAAGACCGGTTTTTCAGCTTTATTTGGCCAATTTCCACGCTGATTATTCTTATCCCAAGTTTTAATGTTTTCAAGCAAACCATCTTGTCTGAACGAGGATTTACCACTGATCCTTTATTAGAAGAATTGGATTTTCTTATTTTTGGAAAAAATCCAGGCCTTATTCTTCATGAGTTTATCGGGAACCAGAATACAACTATATATATAGACAATTTAAATAACTCATGGTTTATACCAATGATTTTAAGTATTTTTCTAGTAGCATTTTCTAACTCACAAAAGCTTCGTATTCGTTATGTAAGTGGTTATATATTCGTTTGGATTTTTATTGGCTCAATCATGGCTTATTTATTGCCATCAGCAGGCCCTTGTTTTTATATTGATTTTATAGACCCTAATCATAATGGCTATGCACAATTAATGAGCTATTTACATAGCCACCATAATGATTCCACCCCTATTAAAGCGATAGCTTATCAACAATATCTTGCTAGTGTATTTGGAAAACCAATTGTAACAATTGGAGCTGGAATTTCAGCTATGCCCAGTGTTCATGTTGCACTAGCTACACTTTTTGCACTTGGAAGTTATTATTATAATAGATATTTAGGAATCTTAATGGTTATTTATGCACTACTTATTTGGATCGGCTCTATCTATTTAGGGTGGCATTATTTTGTAGATGGCCTGGTATCTTTTATTTTAGTAATTTTATTCTGGAAAGGCTTTACTTTCATAGAAAAAAAATTATCTATATTCAAATAAAAATAATATGCATCATACAAACAAAAATTTGGTAATCCAACAAATTATAAAAGCCACACGTATTATTCTTCCTTGCACACTCGTATTCCTTGCAATGGATATTTGGCCTTTTTTTGCCGAACCCTTAAGCAGGGGCCAAACCATTGGGCGGGACGCCTATAATTTCTGGGCAGCGGGTATGCTGGCTTTTGAAGGGCGTACAAGTGAAATTTATAATAATGAAGCATTTTCACTGGCTATAAAGCAGTTACTTGGGCCAGAAGCTGGGCAGCACGTTTTCCCCTATCCCCCTACTGCTTTACTTGGTGTTGCAGCATTTGGCTGGCTATCGTACGAAGCAACATTATTTCTATGGTCAATAGGCGGTTTTATTGCCTTTTTAATCGCAATAAATGCACCTAACTTCGAACGCAATATTTTATGGTTAACAATTCTTACTCCATTAGCGTGGACCAATATAGTCTTGGGACAAAATGGACTATTCAGTGCAGCTCTTTTCATAGGTGGCCTACGCCTGGCACATAGCCGGCCAATCTTTGCTGGCATTTTAATTGGATGTCTCGCTTATAAACCAACCCTGGCACTCTTAATACCATTAGTACTTTTACTTGAGCACCGCTGGAAAGTTATTTTTTCAGCCACCATCACTTTATTGACTCTATGTATTTTACCTGCTCTTATCTGGGGTCAGGAAATATGGGTTAGCTATTTATATGAAGCAGTACCATTCCAGCGAATGCTTCTTGAGTACGGCACTGGTCTCTCACAATTCATGAAACTGACACCATTCATGAGCGCTCATTTATTAGATTTTGATCTAAAATCAGCATATATCATCCAAGCATTTTTTGGGCTTTCTACGATAGTTATTGTTTTTATATACTTTATTCTTAAAAAACACGATACACATTTTTCTGGTTTGGATATCACAATTTTAGCTACTGCTACAGTTATTCTTATTCCATATACCCATTTTTATGACCTAACACTTATTGCCGGAGGTTTACTTTTATTATCAAAAGAATCATTTGTTACAAAAAACAATTTTTTAATCAAAAGCAATACAATTACCATTCTTTACACTATTCCTATTATTGGACTTCTATCCAATCTATTTTATTTTCCTATTAGCCCTCTCATTTTATTTATTGGTTTATTAATATTATCCTTCCAAAGAGTTAATCCACCCAAAAAGACATAAAAAAATTAATATGATTTTAGAAAATCTAAAAAATAACAAATCATCATAAAAAATTAAATTTTATTTTTTTTCTTCAATAAATATCTAGGCCTATTTTTACTTTCAAGATATATTTTACCAATATACTCACCTAGAACCCCAATACCAATTAACTGTATTCCACCCAAAAACAAAATTGAAACCAAAAGAGAAGGATAGCCTTTTACAGGATTTCCCCAAATTAATGTATCAAGAATCATCCAAATACCATAAACAAAAGCCAGGGTAGCAATAAAAAAACCAATATACGACCAAATTCGCAATGGAAATATTGAAAAGCCTGTAATTCCTTCCAGCGCCAAATTCCATAATTTTTTTCCATTGAATTTGGTTTTCCCCACGGTTCTTTTATTACGCGTGTACTCTACAATTTCAACAGTGCCACCAACCCATGAAAAAATACCTTTCATAAACAAATTTTTCTCTGGTATTGTTTTTATATCTTCTACAACAGCTCGTGACATTAACCGAAAGTCACCTACATTTTCTTCTATTTTTAAATTGCTTATTTTATTATGTAAACGATAAAACCACTCTGCCGTTTTACGTTTAAAATGTGTATCGGAAGAACGATTAGACCTTTTAGCCAGAACTACATCAGCACCATCCTGCCATTTTTTTATCATTATTGGAATAATTTCAATAGGATCTTGCAAATCAACATCAATTGGTATAACGGCATCCCCTGATGCATATTCAAGCCCAGCCATTAATGCTGCCTCTTTACCAAAATTACGTGTAAATGAAAGAGAAATCACTAATGGATCTGATATTGCTAGCGCATCAATTATTGACTCTGTAGCATCTTGACTACCATCATTAATAAATATTAATTCAATTTTATACTTTGACAACTCTTCATAATTACGTACAGTATGATAAAAAAATGGAATTGCTTCTGCCTCATTAAAGACTGGGACAACTAAAGAAATTTTCACATTAATTCCTGACAAGATATATTTTAAAAATGAATGTTTATAAACCAGATAAAAAACCTTCTAATTCCTTACAACACACTCATTTTTCATGTATTTTATTTATTAAATTCCAAAATTTAATATACTAATTTTATTAAATTTCCAAAATCAAAAAAAGCTGCTATTTTCTCATATAACCAACGAAGAGAAGCTATGATTACCAAAGAATTAATTTCTTTATTACTTGCGTTGTGGGGGGCTGGGCTATCCACAATATTGACATTCATCAAATTTTATGAGGTTCGTAAAAACCTTTTCCGTCTTGAAGTTACATACAATTTTAGAAGTATTCCTCATCTAGGTCATGATATAACCATTCTAAACATGTCTGCCAAATATCCTGTAGTCATTATATATTGGGAACTTTATACCCAATCAGAGTGCTGGTTTAAAAAAAATCCTTATGTTTTTGAATCAGCTGAGGATGAATGTCAGATAAAAATTGATCCATACCATACAAAGACCCTTAATTTTATTGATGAAAATTATTTCGATCTTAATAAGAGCGAAATATTAAAAAACAAAAAAATTTTCATCAAATTATATATTACAGGACGAAAATCTGTTCAGAAACTGGTTTACAGCCCATATTCCAAACATCTAGCTGATTAATTAATTTTTTTCGTCCTAAATTAGTTTAATTTCCTGTATCCATTCCCACGCAGAGCGTGAGAATAAGATAAAACAAACCAAGCTCAAGGCTTCAACAGCAAAGCCCCCGTTCTTTCCCTTGATTCCAGCATTTCATGTGCCTTGGCGGCATCTGCCAATGCAAAGGCCATACCCGGTTCGGCCTTAATGGCCCCCTGCTCTAGCGCCTTGAACAGGTTGTGGCTCATGCTGTCCAGCATATGTCTTTCCTGGGCGTAGTGAAACACGCTGGGCCGTGTCAGGCTGTTGGATTTGGCAAACAGGGCAGATACCTCAAACGGCGCCACACTGCCCGACGATTGCCCGAAGTTAACCAGGTGTCCACAAATGGCCAGGCTGTCCAGCGAGCCCTGGAAGGTGTCTTTGCCCACCGAGTCATAGGCCACATTCACGCCTTTGCCATTCGTGATGTCTTGCACCCGTTCCACAAAGTTTTCTTCACGGTACAAAATGGTGTGCGCACAGCCGGCCTGGCGGGCCAGTTCGGCTTTTTGGGCATTGCCAACCGTGCCGATTACGGTCGCCCCCAGATGGCTGGCCCACTGGCATAACAAACGCCCCACGCCACCGGCAGCGGCATGTACCAGCACCCGCTCACCGGGTTTAACGGGGTGTACCTGTTTTACCAGCATTTCTGCAGTCAGGCCTTTTAGCAAAAGGGTGGCGGCCAGGTCGTCGCTGATGCTGTCGGGCAGGCGGATGGCAAGGTCGGCGGGCAGCAGGCGCTCAGAGGCGTAAACGCCATAGCTGCGGGTGATGTAGCCAATTCTGTCACCGATGGTGAAGTGCTTAACCTGTGAGCCGGTTTCTTCTACTATGCCCACGGCTTCTATGCCGGGAATGCCCGGTAGCGGCAGGGTTTGGTAAAGGCCCGAGCGCACATAAACGTCATGAAAGTTCACGCCAATGGCGGTTTGCCGGATACGCAATTCGTTGGGGCCGGGTTTGCCTACGGTGATGGTTTGCGGCTGCAAAACGCCGGGGCCACCGGGTTGGTGAATGACTATTGCCTGTGCCATGTGTTTTTGTTTCCTGTGTGTTGTGTATGCATTCCCACGCAGGAGCGTGGGAACGAGTTGCGAGCCGGGGTGAATGATGGCTACGGATGCGACTGGTTCCCATGCTCCTGCGTGGGAACTGGCTGCGGAACTGTGCTACCTACCCGCGCGACTGGTTACCATAATCCTGCATGGGAACCAAATAGGTCCTGTTTCAGCAATAGGCTCAAAATGTCCACTATACGGTATAGGTAATTGCAAAAAATCTGCTAAAATGTACTTTGTTACTAGCAAAAAGGAAGTGCTCATGGCTACTGTATCCTTTGATAAAGATTTTGTAGTCAAAGATAAAGAATCCATTAAACGGATTCACCAGGATTTGGCATCTCCCCGTCAAATCACGGTAAAAAAACGTGACTATAAAGCCGAAAACAAACGGGGCGTTCAGTTATTAAAACAACAATTGTCCAACTTAAAAATCTGCTAAAAGAGCTTGGTGAAACCTCAACCACCAAGCTCCTTTCCCAATTTTGTTGCAATCTTAATGCTGATGTAGAAAATTTTCTTACACAACCCGGCAAAGCCATTCGATTTGAACAAACTGACAATGCCAGAACTTATCTTATTCTGAATGACGACTCTGGTGAGATACTGGCATATTTTTCATTATCTTTCAAAGAGTTGCGGCTGACAAATACCAGTATCAGTAAATCAAAAATTCAACGCATGGATGGTATTTCAAAAAATGCCGGGCGCATCCGTGCATTCCTCATTGGTCAAATAGGAAAAAACACTGCGGTTGCATCCAATCCAATATCCCTGGAAAACATTCTTTCTGAAATCTACGCTGTCATTTCAGCAGCGAAAGAACTGATTGGTGGTCGCATAATTATTCTGGAATGCGAAGATTCCGAGGATTTAATTAAACTTTATGAGCGACACGGTTTTACCCTTATTGCAACACTTGACCCCCAACAATCACGACTTCGTACCATGTATACGCATGTTATTGAACGTTGAGTGATGACAGCATATTTCCAGTCAAGCACCGGTCAACCAAATTTTAAAATATGCATTTCCACACGGAGCATGGGAACGCCCCCCCCGCCACAACCTCCTACCCATAATGCCGCAAGGCAAAATCAATTTCCTCGGCACAATTCTGCAGTTCAGCCACCGCCTTCCCCGCTTCCATCAAACTATAGCGCTTGTCAGACACAATAAACCCCAGTGCAGCATTAATCTGGTGCGCTTTGTTCTGGTACGGGATGGCAATACCCACCACGCCCTGGTTCAGCTCGCTGAATGTGATGCAATAGCCTTTTTTCCGTATTTCCCTCAGCTCCTCCTGAACGGTTTCCGGTACTTGCCCTGCAAATTCTTCGGCATTGTCTGTAACCACTTTACGTAACTGGGGCTTGGACAGGGTGGCCAGCACCGATTTGGACAGCGCCCCCCTGGACAAAGGCATGCGTTTACCCCGCACATAGCTGATTTTCAGGTTTTCTTCCCCAAAAAAATGACTGATGGTAATGATGCGGTCGGCATAAATGGTGCCCAACACGACATCGGAGCCCGATTTTTCGGCCAGACTGCGCATGGCTTGCGAGGAGGCCTGGATTAAAGGGTCGATATTCCTGATCTGGTAATCCAGTTCAATAATGCGAGAGCCCAGTACATAGCGGGCCCCCGAACTGTGACGCAGCAAACCGGCATTACTTAGTTCCCGGGCATAGCGATACATGGTGGGCACGGCATAGCCCAAATGCTCTGCCATTTCTTCTATCGTCCAGGAGGGGTGTTCTGGCGTGAAAAGATCCAGCACATTCAGCATTTTGGTAAGACTAGACATGGGCAAACCGGTTTTTGGGGTGGAAAAAACCTCATATTATATCAATTTACAAATTTACTGAATTTTTTATTTATTTGATAATTGATTTATATTAAATAATTACATATAATTATTTTCATTGATTTTATTAAATAGTGATAAATAATGAGCTTTAACCATAAAAACGGGCAAGATTCTTCGTTTTCTTTTAGCCATGTCGGAATTTTTGTCAAAGACATTGCACGCATGACGCAGTTTTACCAACGGGCACTGCAACTGTTCATTACCGACAAGGGCGTGATTGGCGGCAAAGACATCGTGTTTCTTAGCCAGAATCCGGAAGAGCATCATCAACTGGCACTGGTAAGCGGCCGCCCCGAAGACGTGACGTTTAGCGTGATCAACCAGATTTCACTGCGCGTGAAGGATTTACCCACCCTGCGCCATTATCACGCCAGCCTGAAAGCCGCCGGTGCCGAACGGATCGACCCCAGCACCCATGGCAATGCCCTTTCCATCTATAGCTTTGATCCTGAAGGCAACCGCATAGAAGTCTTTATGGATACCGAATGGTATTGCGACCAGCCGCTTAAGGAAACCATCGACTTTAGCCTGAGCGATGACGAAATCATGGCTCGGGTCAAGGAAATTGCCCAGGCATCCCCCAAGTTCATGCCCCGCTCCGAATGGGTAAAGCAAATGCATGACCTCATGAATGCCCAAGCCTGAACCCAACAAATACCCCTATTGAATTTTTGATATTAAATAAATAAAGTAAGCAGGAAAACAAATGAAATTAATCAGTTTTAACTTGAACAATGAAGAAACATTCGGTGCGGTAAAAGGCGACGAAGTGGTCAACCTGAAGCCTTTGTTTAAAGGCGAAGCCAACACGCTGAAAGAGGTGCTTGAAAAAGACCTGCTGGCCAAGGCCGGGCAACTGGCTGCCAATGCCACGGCGACCCTGAAGTTTGCCGATCTTGAATTGCTGCCCGTAATTCCCGAACCCGGCAAGATTTTCTGTATCGGCCTGAATTATGATGAGCACGTGAAAGAAACCAACAAGGAAAAAACCGAGTCACCGGTAATTTTCCTGCGCGTGGCCGAGTCCCAGGTTGCCCACAACGACAGTATTGTGCTGCCCCCCGAGTCTGTCAAACTGGATTACGAAGGTGAGATTGCGATTGTGATTGGTAAAGGCGGCCGCCGTATTTCAGAAGAAGATTCCTGGGATCACATTGCCGGTTATGCCTGCTACAACGACGGCAGTATCCGCGATTGGCAAACCGCCACTTCGCAGTGGATTCCCGGTAAAAACTTCTGGAAAACCGGTGGTTTCGGACCCTGGATGGTCACCGCTGATGAAATTGAGCCCAACCAGAAATTAACGCTGGTTACCCGCCTGAACGGGGAAGAAATGCAACGTGCCACCACCGATATGCTGATTCACAGCATTCCACGGCAAATTGCCTATATTTCCTCTTTCCTGCCCCTGAATCCAGGTGATGTGATCGTGACCGGAACACCGGGTGGCGTGGGTGCCAAACGTAATCCACCCGTATTCATGAAAGAAGGTGATATTGTTGAAATTGAAGTGGATGCAGTCGGTATTCTGAGAAATACCATTGCCGCCGAAGCATAAACATTCGTATCTGGAGACATAAATGAAAAAATGGTTGAAATCTTTCGCCCCCGTTTGCCTGGCCATGAGTCTGACAGCCGGTGTTGCACAGGCCCAAAATTACCCCGAAAAACCCATTACCTTCCTGGTGCCTTACGCTGCCGGCGGTTTGACCGACGTGTTGGCCCGTGAAGTGGGTGCCCATATGTCCAAAAAACTGGGGCAGCCCGTGGTGGTGGACAATAAACCGGGCGGTGCCGCACAGGTTGGCATGAATGTGCTGAAAAAAGCCCCTGCCGATGGATACACCGTGTTTATTGGCGATGTGCCCTCTTTGGCCACCAATGTGGGTCTGTTCAAGAACCTGTCTTATGACCCACGCACAGACCTGCAACCTGTTGGCGAGTTGATTGTGTCACCGGCTTTGGTCGTGGTTCCCATGAACAGCCCCTACCAGACTTTTGAAGATCTGGTTAAAGGTGCCTCAGAAAAACCCCAGGGCCTGACTTACGCTTCCCAGGGCGTTGGTACAGGTGCCCACCTGTTTGGTACCTTGCTGCAAAACAAGCTGAACAAGGAAATGACCCATGTAGCCTATAAGGGTTCTATTCCAGGTTTGCAAGACACCATCAGCGGCCAGGTTGATTTCATGTATGACGCCATTCCCACCAGTGGTCCTTTTGTGCTGGGTGACAAGCTGCGTGCCCTGGCGATCGGCTCCAAAGAACGTTCGCCTCTGCTGCCAAATGTCCCTACTCTGGAAGAACTGGGCTACGGTGAGATTGTGCCTACCTTCTGGTGGGGCGCCGCGGTTAAAAAGGACACACCGGCCGAGATCGTTGCGTTGCTGAACCAATCAATGACTGAAGCCATGCAGGATCCGGAAATTTCCAAAAAATTCACCAACCAGGGTGTGCTGATCAACACTACCTCGCCAGAAGCATTTACCACTTATATCAATGAAGAAATTGAGAAGTGGAGTAAAGTGATGGCCGATGCAAACATGCAAGTGAATTAATCATACAGGTAATAAATAATGAGAGGTCTTGAAAATAAAGTCGCGTTAATTTCTGGCGGTATGGGTGATATTGGCATGGCCATTGCCACCCGTTTAATCCAGGAAGGTGCCACGGTTGTGCTGGGCGATCTGAAAGAAAAGGATGACGCCCTGCTGGCCTCCCGCTTTCAGGGTATGGCGGTTCCCGACTATGTACAGCTAAACGTCACGCTTGCGGAAAGCTGGAAAAACGCCTTTGAACAGGTCGTGGCGCGCCATGGTCGCTGCGATATCCTGGTCAATAATGCCGGGGTTATTTCCAACCAAAGCGTACCATTCAGCGATATTGATTTTCAGGAATGGAAACGCCTGTTTTCCATTAACGTCGATGGCACGTTTTTAGGTATTCAGGCCGGTATCCAGGCCATGAAAAACAATGAATATGGCGGTGCCATTGTCAACATGGGCTCCATTGCCGGGTTCGTGGGTTCGGTAGGAGGCGGCTCTTACGGTTCCAGCAAAAGTGCCATTATCAATATGACACAGCAGGCAGCACTCAGTGCCGCCCGCTCGGGCCAGAAAGTGCGTATCAATGCCGTGCATCCAGGCTATGTCTGGACGCAACTGGTTGATGCCACACTCAGCAAACAGTTTGGTTCTGAAGAGAAGGCACTGGAAGCGGTACGTGCCATGAACCCGATGAACCAGATCGTGAGCGTTGAAGATGTAGCGGCTACCGTAGCATTCCTGGCCTCCGAAGATGCCAGAATGGTTAATGGCACCGGTATTGTGGTGGATGGAGGCAGACTGCTGCAATAAATACCGGGCATTGTCTCTATGCATTCCCACGCGGAGCGTGGGAATGAGGTAGTTTTTTACCATTAAGTGCGGAAAGCCCCCATCAGCCCGAAACCGCCCGGCCTTTGCTTCGTGCCAGAAATCCCTGGTTAAGCCGGCTGTTTGGCTTCAGGGCCAGGCGCTCGTTGGCCAGGGCCCGAGCCAGTTCGGGCTGTCCGGCACGAATGGCCGCTTCTATCAGGGTCAGGTCAATAATATCGCGCTGGGCATGGCTGCCCCCAAAGCTGTTGGCTATAAACCTGGCCCCGTACAGTCGTTCAATGGCGGTTTGATAATCCTTGCGCCAGAATGCAATAAATCCTTCAATCAGGGGCAAGGTGGTTTGCCGGGTCCATTGCTGCATTTCCGATTCAATGCCCGGTTTGATGTTCTTGCAATCTTTCAGGACTTGCCCGGCATCAATATCCCGTCCCGCGCCAAGGTAGGCCATAACGGCATGCCAGTCATTAAAGGTATAAGAATGCCCATCGGCATGGACCTGCCAGCAGTCGGCCAGTTCATCCCAACGATCACCCACCTCCACGCCTTCCAGGTTCAGGCGCCACAACATGGCCGAGGCATCCACCAGCTCCAGTACCACAGTGCTGTCGCCATTGCGGATATGGTTATCGTAAATGCCCAGCACCACGTCTTCCTGCTCCAGCTCCTGATAATACAGTGCCCGATGCCACCAGTTATGCACCTTGAAAAAATTGCCCTCATCAGACCAGTATGGTTCACGCGTTGCCATCCATGTAACGCCTTCGGTAACCCGCCCCTGCATTTCCAATACATGCGCCATGGCAAAGTGGGGTGAAACTTCGATGGCATTGTTAACCAGGCTGAAGGGGTCGCCCGTATAAATATTGAAAGCACTCACCGCCTGGTTGTAGTAATCAACGGCTTCTGCACTTGCTTCAGAAATGCTATTACCCTGTAAATCTTTCATCATGACTTGCTCGCTCATCAGTTTGTTTGAACTTGAGAATGCACAGCAAGCAGCCAATACTACTTTTCAGGTCGTAACCGATTCATGCTGTTTGCCAGTCGATTGTTTTGTTTTTTATCCATACGAGACAATAATAAGATGATTTCTACCGGTTCACAACTGGAAAAAAATAAAATAGCGTATTTATCTTAAATAAATCAATTACATAACCATCAATACTCGGGGTTAATGATGGCTTCTATGGCATTAACCAACCCCTGATCAAGCCCACGCCCCAGGTCTTCAGAAAAATAAATACCAAAACGCTGCCAGTCGGCCATCAGGCCTTGTTTGCGTTTTATCGCAATCAGCGGATCATCGGCCTCAATGATTTCCACGTCATAGCCATGTTCACGCACCACATTTTCCACCCTTTCACAAATACGCTCAAAATCGGCACGGTCAACCGCCTGTGCATTGGCTTCATTTAAATAAACGGTAACTTTCATTTTGTTCCTCGCCTGTCAGAAATAAACCGTCCGGCTATTTTTACAATCGGGCCTTCCACAACCCGGGTAAGCGGCTTGGGCAGGTCCAATGGACGCAACAGCATTTTGGCCGCCATGTCCAGGGGGTAATGTTGGCGGAATTGCCGGCTGAATTGCGCACACATTTTTTTAAACCCGGTTTTATCGCTGTTATTACCTGCATTGCGGTGCACCATGTAAACATGCCACAAAGCAGTTTCCGCATCGCTGTTACGGGCTTCCATCACGCGGCGTCCAATGGCACGGAATATTTTCAGGCGACTGGTGGGATCCAGCTCCCGGTACAGTTTGAAATATTGGTAAAAATGCTTGTAATGGCTGATTTCATCGGCACGGATCAGACTGGCCATCCGGGCCAGAACGGGCTCATTGGCCTGCCCTGACAACGCCTGGTAGAAGGTGGCGGTGCCGGTTTCCACCACACAACGGGCGGCCATTTCCAGGCAACGGGTAGGTTCAAGGGCTTCCTGGGTACACTGTGCCGAGTAGTCGGCAAAGAAAGACTGATACGCCCGCTCCCAGTCAAATTCCGGCCAGACATGCTTGACGTAATCGCGCAGCACATAACCATGACGGGTTTCTTCAAACTTCCAGTGATCCACCAGCCACTGCATGATCACAGCCTGATCATTGAAGTATTCAATCAGGTTATCGGTATACAGGTCGGCGGCAATTTCTATAAACGAAGCGCCAGCCACCAGATAAAGCAGGTCTTCTCGCAGCCTTACGGCCTGGATATTAATATCATGGTAGGGCACCTGGTCAAGGCTCCATGACATTGCTGAATGCGTTTGTTTTTGCATGGCCTGTGCTCCGGGAAGTGTTGACTTCACTTATTCTGAAAGAATACATGAGCACACAACAATTTGCCACCCTGGCAAACGCAACAGGGTGGCAAATTAACGGAAAGGGCCCTTAAATGGCCATCAGGGGCAAGGCTTGTCGCCCACATGCCACCCGTCTGCTTTTTATGCAGTGGCGAACACTTTCTCGGGCTCGCTGCCAGCCAATTCCTGCACGGGGTCCAAAATACGGTCACCCTGCTCATCCTGAATACGGGTCACCAGACCCATCGTATTCATGAGCGAGATAAACGGTGCGGGGTCCTGCTCCTCCACGTTCACCATGCGTTTGGCGTCCCAGGTACCATTGGCAATTAACATGGCAGCGGCAACCGCTGGCACGCCCGCGGTATATGAAATGGCCTGGCTGCCTACCTCGGCATAGCATTCTTCATGGTCGCAGGTGTTGTAAATCATGACTTCTTTTTGCTGGCCGTCTTTGGTGCCTTTTACCAGGTCGCCAATGCAGGTTTTACCGGTGTAACCGCCAGCCAGGGAAGCCGGATCTGGCAACACGGCCTTCACCACCTCAAGCGGCACGATTTCCTGACCGCGTGCGGTGCGAACGGGTTTTTCTGAAAGCAGGCCCAGGTTGTTCAGGACGTTAAACACATTAATATAATGATCGCCAAAACCCATCCAGAAACGGATATTCGGCACGTCCAGGAAACGGGATAGCGAATGCAGTTCATCATGCCCGGTCAGATAGGCCACGCTCTTGCCGGTTACCGGCATATCCCACTCCTTGCGGTGCTCAAACATTTTGTTGGCTTTCCATTGCGCGTTTTCCCATGACCATACCGTAGAGGTGAACTCGCGGAAATTGATTTCCGGATCAAAGTTGGTGGCAAAGTAACGGCCATGGTTGCCCGCATTGATATCAATAATATCAATGGAATCAACCTTGTCGAAATAATTATCGTAAGCAAAGCGGGCATAGGCATTTACCACGCCCGGATCAAACCCAACCCCCAATACGGCCGTCACGCCCGCCTCTTTACAGGCCTGGCTGCGTTTCCATTCATAGTTGGCATACCAGGGTGGCGTTTCACAGACTTTGCTGGGGTCTTCGTGAATGGCGGTATCCAGATAGGCGGCACCGGTACCAATACAGGCTTCCAACACGGACATGTTCAAAAACGGTGAGCCCACGTTAATCACAATCTGGCTGTTGGTGGCGCGAATCAGCGCTTTGGTCGCTTCAATATCCATGGCATCAAGCTGGTGTGCACGCAATACGCCCGGGCTTTGCAGATTGCCCTTTTCCTTGATGGAGTCAATAATGGCTTCGCATTTGCTTAATGTACGTGAGGCAATATTGATATCACCCAGCAGTTTGTTATTTTGTGCACATTTGTGTGCAGTTACATGAGCAACGCCACCTGCACCGATAATAAGTACATTTCGTTTCATTGGTGTACCCCTTTTATTTAAATTTAAATAATTTATTAAGACAGACTGCTGACGTAGTCGTCATAACCAAACTCACGCACGGCACGAATGCTGCCATCAGGCTCCTTAATGGCAATAGCCGGCATGTTAACGCCGTTGAACCAGTTCTTTTTAACCATGGTGTAACCGCCTGCATCTCCAATGGAAAGGCGGTCACCCACCTGCAAAGGCACATCAAAATTACCTTCGCCAAAAATATCTCCGGCCAGACAGGTCTTGCCGCATATCTGGTAACGGTGCTCCCCGGTTTCATTACCGATGGGCGCGGTTTCGCGATAAATCAGCAGGTCAAGCATATGGGCTTCGGTAGAGCTGTCTACAATGGCCAGATGTTTGCCGTTAAAAGCCGTATCCAGCACGCTGACTTCCAGCGTAGTGGTGTAACGCACGGTCGCCTCACCGGGCTCCAGGTAAACCTGGACACCATAGGTTTGCGCAAATTGGCGCAGGCGTTCACAGAATTTGTCCAGCTCATAACCGGGTTTGGTAAAGCTGATACCGCCCCCTAAACTGACCCACTTCAGCCGATGCAAAATGGCGCCATAACGCGCTTCAACCTGTGTCAGGAGATCGTCAAAACGGGCAAAGTCTGCGTTTTCGCAGTTGTTGTGAATCATGACGCCATCAAGGCGGTCGATGATGGCCAGAATACGTTCCGGATTGCCTTCGCCCAAACGGCTGAACTGGCGTGCCGGATCAGCCAGATCAAAGCTGGAGCTGCTGATGCCAGGATTCAGGCGCAGGCCTTTGGGTTTGTTGCCTGCCTTCGCTTCGAAGCGCTCAAGCTGGCTGATAGAGTTGAAAATGATTTTGTCGCTGTTGGCCAGCACTTCGTCTATTTCGTGGTCGGCAAAGGCAACGCTGTAAGCGTGGGTTTCACCGCCAAATTTCTGGTAACCCAGCTTGACTTCGTACAATGAGGAAGAGGTGGTGCCATCCATGTACGGTTTCATGAAATCAAATACCGACCAGGTGGCAAAGCATTTTAAAGCCAGCAGCAATTTGGCGCCGGAATTTTTCCTAACGTAGTCGATAACTTGCAGGTTTTTCAAGAGGGCTGATTGGTCAATCAGATAATACGGGGTTTGGATCATTGATATTTTTTTTACCTTTTATTAGTCGGGTGGACGGTTTTTCTTGCTGGCAGAATGTGTGTCTTCAAGGCAATCAATGACGATAGCCGCACGGTTGGGAAACTTGGCCACCACTTCAAGTTTGCCCCCCAGATGTTCTACATAGTGACTGATGGTAGAGAGCAACATGTCATGGCGTTTTTCAAGACGGGAAATGGTGTCTTGCCCTACGCCCATGGTTTCCGACAAGTCTGCCTGCGTTAGTTTGGCCATTTTTCGCAGCTGTTTTAGCGTGGCCCGCTGCATGGCGTAAACATCGCTTTTAGCGCTGCTTTCAGACGCCTGGGCAATGGTTGAGTTGTCACGCTTTTTTGACATGTAAAATTTTCTCGATATGGATCAGAAGCCATATTATGCATTAAAGCACATATGGCTTCAAGTACATATTTGATTTTTTTTAAAAAAGTTTATTTATTGGTTTTTTTATGCCACAAATGGTGATGCTGCTTTGTTTGAATGAAAAAAAACCGCCAGACAGTAAGCGCGGCGGTTTCAGGCAAATAAAGGGGTGAACAATTTATTGGACACCTTTGGAAGGTCGCTTTTAGTTAGGTGATACCTGCGCCTGGCGAACAAACTCTTCCAGCATTTGGGTCAGGTTTTTACAAAAGGCAATTTCTTCTTCACTGGACGCGCGGCCCAGGATTTTATTGCGGGTTGGGTAACGGCCAAATTTATCTATCATGCCTTTATGCTGGATTTCATGTTCCAAGGTGGCCGCATCACCCAGCTCGGTAAACAGGAGCAGCGCTTTTTCATGAATAAACCGTGATTCCGAATGCATGAACGGCATGATGACGAATTTTTTTTCCATGGTGGACAGCGTTTGGTATTCGGGCAGTTTGATGGCCTCCTGGGCCAGAACCAGGGCCATGCCATCCTGGCTGAAGGCCTGCGGGGTATCACGCCATATATTGCGCGAAAACTGGTCCAGCACAATAATTTCAGCCAGACGCCCTTGCATGGTGGCACGCCATTCATCACACTCGCCACGCGCCGCCGCTTCGCAAACAGGGCCAAAGCGTTCACGAATGGTCTGGTCGTATGATTTACCACCCTGAAACCACATTTGTGGTGTGCTTTCAACGAACCAGAAGTGAAGAACATCTTGAACGATTTGCATGGGAGCATCCTGTTTTGTTTGTTAACGGGAAATATCTTTTCGGATCATACTGCAGTTCAATCTTTATTTGTTCATTTCCAACTCTCTTAATGCAAGAATTAATTTATCGACATCTGTTGCAGGATTACTGCTATTCATTGCTTCATTATGTCTACGTAATCTATCTGCATTTTCAAGCGCGGTATTCAATTTATTTTTCAGCTGACTATAAACACCTCTTCCACCTTTTGCATACTTAGCAAATCCAGGTTTGGTTTTTAACTTTGAAACAACCTGATCTCCCACTGATTTTTTTCCTGCTGCAGAAAATGGCTGGTTTGTATAATCAAAATGAAGCAACAACCAGAACTCAAAACAGGGCGTAGAGGTAATGGCGCTAAAAGGCGATCCCAGATCTGCAATACGCTTGACAGCTGCCTCAAAAGTGGTGTGTTTATCGCGATCAAACACACAATAAATTTTATCAAAAGGATCTCCGGCCAATTGGTCTTCTTTGTAAAGCTCTATGGCATATTTAACTATACGATCTGGTGTTACGCCCTTATTGGGCTTTATAAGAACCAGTTGTGGCCGTATTTTCAAATCGTCCAAAAGCTCACGCAAATACTGCGGCTCCGTTTTTGTGCCCTCACAAACAATCAGATAGCGTTTGTTTTGTACTCGCTCACGTTTTTTACGCTCAAGTGCTGCATTTGCACGAGCCTTTCGCCTATGAAATAAATCTTCAGACCCCATAAAAATCAAGCTCTTTCAAAAATGGAATACCACCATATCGGCCATTGAGATAACCACGCTCTACTGCTTCATTGTCCCGAGGGCTAAAGTCTGAAAGCGGATACAATTCAGTTGCACTTTTTTTATTTTTTTCGGTAAACCATACCTGATCGCGACGCAACAATTTTTGGCTTAACAAGGTTGTATCATGTGTCGTAAAAACAAGCTGGGCGTTACTGTCTGCGTGATGTAAAAATTTTACCAAATGATGCACCAGCACAGGATGCAAACTAGTATCTAGCTCATCGACTACCAGCACCCGTTCATTCTTGATGACATCCAGCCAAGGGCCTGAAAATGCAAACAATGCACGTGTACCGTCTGACTCTTCATCCTCATCAAATTCAATATTTTCTTGAGTATTAACGTCTTTATGAAAAAAACGGGGTTTAACCAGTTTTTTTCCGGTCATGTTTTCCAGCAAGGATTCCCTTAATGGTACAGGCATATCATCTGGGAACAACTCTTCTGAAATAGCAATTTTCTTGATTTGAATATCGGCAATAGACAAATCAGCCGAATTCATAAAATTGATAACCTCTTGCCGAATAGCTTCTGTTTCACAAAGCTGTAAGGTATAACCTGGGCTAAGTCCCTGGGCTGAATCAAGAACTTGCAAACGTGATTTGAACCAATCAAAAGCTGGCTTTAATTGCTCGTTATTCAGCTGTACAGCTGTTGAAAAAAACAGTGCATTGGGACGAGTTTGTGACGCCCATAATTGACGTTGCCGCCCCCCATGAAAAGTTGTATTAAATTTATATACGTCTTTACCTGTTTCACGGTCAAAAACACGATGGAACCATTTTTGGGCCCTGCCCAGCGGATAAGCAAACATCCACTCTTCTGTGAAACGGTTACGATTACAGCAAAAACCATATTCGTAACGCACTCCTTGTTCCATGAAAGTAACTTCAAACTCACTGTCTGCTGCCCGTGATTCTGCTGTCAACTTAAAAGGAACAACATCAATTTCATCTCCGGCTTGGCTTTCTTTTTGTGAAAAAAGGATCTGTTTTTCCACAAATTTAAGTGCTTTAACCAAGGTGCTTTTGCCCGAAGCATTAGGCCCATACAATACAGCAGAACGTAACAGGCTTGGCCCATTGGTGCTTTGTTCCGGGATGATATTCAAGGTTTCTAATTCTTTAAAGTAAGTAGACGCAACCAAGCTAAGCGTCTGCCGCTCCAGAATAGACCGATAATTGGTGACAGAAAATTCAATAAGCATAATTTATAAATTAAATGTGATTTATTACCATAATAATGCAAAAATCATACTTTAATTTAATTTAATTTAATTTTTTTGCGATTTATATTTTTACGCTTTGGCCCAATATAAAGGCACCACAAAATCATGCTGTTTTTGTTCTAGCGAACATAAACAGCAGTCTAACTGCATGCCAATTTATTAAAACCACGATCATATCCAATCAGAGAAACAATCTTGCCAATGGGAGACAATAATGTCCATACTGATCGTATTAACGTCTAACGACAAAATTGTTGCCGCCGTTTGTCACGCTGGTTAAAATGCGGCAAAGATAAGCAGAAATACCCCAAAAACAAAAACGCCAACCCGTTAAGATTGGCGTAAGTGCTTGTTGTTATTGGTGCCGCTTGCCGGAATCGAACTGGCGACCTTTTCATTACGAATGAACTGCTCTACCGACTGAGCTAAAGCGGCTTGTTATTATTGTTAGTTAAGCCAGTAATTCTATCATTTGAATTACCAATCGTGCAAATGAACCCGACACCTTTTAAAAAAACCGCTACACTGACACTTTAGTATTTATATAAACATACCCATGACATCACTGCCCAAATTTGCCCCAAATGGCTGGCGCCGTCACAGCAACGGTATCCTTGAGCATGTTTCAGGCCTCCAGTTTGAACCCGACCAGGCTGGCAGCATGAAACTGGTTCAATCTTCATTACTGGTTTTCATTGAAAACGTTAAGAATGAAGGCGTTAGCCAGGAACAGGCCGAACGCCTGCTGAAAAAACTGACCTTGCAGGCCAAAGAACACTTTATTGGCCTGCTGCATTAAGACACCCTATTACTCTTCCAGGTCTTCCAGGCTGTCCATCAACTCGGCTATTTCATCCTGGTAAGTTTCCATCATTTCTACCGGCAGGTCGGCCTCCAGGCTATGCGTCATAAAGTTTTCGGCACAAATCGTAAGCGCATTGGCAACAGCCTGCCTGTCAGTCACGTTTACCATGAGCGCATACAGGCCATGCTGCAAAGCGGCCTGCTGGGCCATGCAATGGTTCAGATTATCGGAAAGCTCTACCACCAGTGCCTTCAACTCATCAATTTCATTACTCATAAACAGTGCCTTCCCATTGGCTTATTGGCGCACTTGCGCAATTAATTCATCCAGCCAGCTTAACATCAAATCGATTTCTTCCTTGCTAATGTTCAGCGCGGGCATGAAGCGCAACAAATTGGTTCGTGGTGCATTCAATAACAGGCCTTCCGGTGCACGGTTACGGGCGGCTTCAACAATGGCATTGCCTTCTTCACGGTCTAGCATCAGGGCACGCAACAGGCCCAGGCCGCGCTCGCCTTTCATGCCCCATTTGGCAGACAGCTTGTTCAAGCCATCAGACAGGTATTGGGCACGCTCATTCACACTGTCCATAAAGCCCGGTGCATTCAGCACATCAAACACGGCTACGCCTGCAGCGGTCATCAGCGGGTTGCCGTTGTAAGTACCTCCCTGGTCGCCATGCTCAAAGCAGGCCACTTCCTCACGGCACAACAGTGCAGATAATGGCACGCCACCACCAATACCCTTGCCCAGCGTCATGATATCGGGCTCAATGCCATAGTGCTGATAGGCAAACATGGTACCGCAACGGCCCATGCCGGTTTGCACTTCGTCCACAATCAGCAAAATGCCTTTTTCACGGGTTAAGGCACGCAGCTCCTGCATGAACTGCATATCGGCAGGAATCACCCCGCCTTCACCCTGCACCGGCTCCAGCATGACGGCAACGGTCTGGTCATCAATAAGTTCACGTACCGAATCCAGATAGTTCATGATGGCTTTTGGAAAGCCGTCAACCTGGGGCGCAAATTTTCTGTCCCAGCCGGCCTTGCCCGAGGCCGACATGGTGGCCAGGGTACGACCATGAAAACTGTGGTCGAAAGTAATGATTTTGTAAGCACCATTGCGGTGGATTTGCCCCCATTTACGGGCCAGCTTGATGGCACCCTCGTTGGCTTCGGCACCACTGTTGGCAAAAAACACGCGATCAAAGCAAGAGGCGGTGGTAAGGCGATTGGCCAGGTCAATGGATGGCTGGTTGTAAAACCCGGGCGACGGATTGATCAGCACCTTGGCCTGGTTTTCGATGGCCTGCACCACTTCTGGCGGACAATGCCCCAGACAGTTAACGGCCCAACCCTGCATGATATCCAGGTATCGTCGGCCCTCCTGGTCTTCCAGCCAGGAACCTTCCCCTTTGACAAAAATCAGTTCGGGGCGGGAGGTGATTTCCATTAACGACTTTACGTCAGCAGGATTAAATGCCATGACAATTCCTTTCAGGGGCAATGAACTAAACAAAACAGACACCGCATTTTAGTCAAAATACCCGTGACTGTGCGATTAAAAACCGATTCTGTAGGCAAAGTTACACACCCGTATCTTGCTGAAACAACGATCGCTTCCCAAAAGCGCACTTACCCTTATATTTAATGATCCTTTTTGCCTTTTTCAGTTATCATGAAGCCTGCCTTTGAATAAACCTTTTTCGGAAGTTACCACTATGTTCGATGTCCTGGTTTATCTCTTTGAAAACTACTATACACCCGATGCTTGCCCGTCTACCGACGTGCTGACCAAGCGTTTAGTGGCCGCTGGCTTCGAACATGAAGACATTAGCGATGCCATTGGCTGGCTGTATGGTCTTGCCGAAACCACCGAACAAAGCGGTGAGTTGTCGGACATGTCTGCCACCAGCACACGTGTTTATGCAAACTTTGAACAAATGCACCTGGGTCCTGAAGCCATCGGTTTTCTCTGTTTTCTGGAAAACTCCGGTGCCCTCACACCCGCACTGCGTGAAATCGTGATCGACCGCGCCATGGCCACCCCTGACGCTGAGGCTCCGGTATCTCTTGAGCATTTTAAAATCATTACCCTAATGGTACTCTGGAGCCAGGAAGCCGACGTGGATCACCTGGTCCTGGAAGAACTGCTCACCGATGATGGAGCCAAACTCCTGCACTAATTACATTGGCCGTTTTGCGCCCAGCCCCAGCGGACCGTTACACGACGGCTCGCTGGTGGCGGCCATGGCCAGCTATCTTGATGCCCGTGCCCACCACGGCCAGTGGCTGCTGCGCATCGAAGACATTGATACCCCGCGTGTGGTGGCCGGGGCCGATCACACCATCATGCAACAATTGCAGGCCCTTGGCATGCACTGGGACGGCCCGGTCATCTGGCAGTCATCACGCCTGAACCGTTATCAGGAAGTATTCAATCAACTGAAAGAGCGCGGGCTTATCTACGGCTGCGCCTGCACCCGCAAGGAAATTGTCAGTAACGCCATTGAAAACGACAGGCTCGGTCTGCATGGCGAACGCCCTTATGCCGGCACCTGTCGCCATGGTATTGCCGGCAACCGCCCTGCCCGGGCCTGGCGCCTTGTCATGCCCGAAGGCATCGTCCGTTTTGTGGACCGCTGGCAGGGAGAACAAAGCCAGGATGTTGTCAATGAAGTGGGGGACATTATTGTTAAACGTGCCGATGGCCTGTTTGCCTACCAACTGGTGGTGGTCATTGATGATCATGACCAGGGTGTGACCGACATTGTGCGGGGCAATGACCTGCTAAGCTCAACCGCCCGCCAGCATTGCATTGCCCGCATGCTGGGTTATCCCACCCCCCGCATGATGCATGTTCCCCTGGTTCTGGATGAAAACGGGCGTAAACTGTCCAAACAGAACCACGCCACCGCGATTGATATACAAAACCCGCTGACCAGCCTGGGTAAAGCCTGGCTGGCTCTGGGGTTTGACCCCTTGCCAGCGGGCAACGTAACGCAATTCTGGCAACAGGCCGTGCCGGTGTGGCACCGGCGCTTTGGGCTGCTGCCGGTGCACCCTACGCTTTAATGCAAAGGTTTTTCTTTGGCGTATTTAATCAATGCGCCCAGCCTGTACAAACCATGCACAAACTTGCCAAAAGGCATGGTTATGAACAAAGACAGAATAACGGCCAAATGAATCACCAGCAAAGTCGCCAGTGCCGGTGTTTCCCTGAAAACCATCAGCGCAAGACCGGTAACCGCAGCCAGGAACAATTGTGCAATGAACGCGTAATCCATGCCCATCTGCCTGATATTCACAATGGCCGGGTCAGCTTTGCGTTTGAGCCAAAACTGTCCCGCCGTACCAATTGCCAGGCTAATGCCGCCAATGGTTCCTGTGAGTTTGGGCAAACTGAAAAAATTGTACGGTGCCTGCCAGCCAAACACATAGTGAAAAATCGTACCAGACACGGTTGCGGCAAAACACAGCATGAACCCATAAAAAGTAAAGTGATGGAACCGTCGACGCCACGGAGAAATTTCATCATCCGGGTAAGTACATCCGGTTTTCACATTGCCATGCAAGTATTTCAGGCTGAATGCATCGGCCATCCCCTCTTTGACATTTTTCCACGATAACAGCTCACCCGGCTTTTCACCCGTATCTTTCAGGAAAGCCCGAAAACCCATTATCAGCGCCGTCACTACCCAAAGGGCTGCCAAACCAAACACCGTTACCAATACACCATGCGGGAAAATAGCGTAGAAATCTCCGGCTGGCGCAGAAGAAAGGCCATTTGAAAACAAGGTTGCCACACCTAAAAGAACAATAAGGGCCAACATAAAAAACAGGCTGCTCAATAAACCGCTTTTTTCAAAACCACGCGCAATGCCACGCGGCCAGGCATAACTTTGATAGGTCGTTTGACGCACCGCAGCCAGTTGTACCGGCAAATTCACATTAAATTCATGCGGTGGCGCATACTGGCAGGCGTAGTAACATTCGCTACAGTTATGACATAAATTGGCCAGATAATTTATATCGCCCTTGGTAAAATCCAGCCGTTGCTCCATGGCAGGAAACACGGCACAAAATCCTTCACAATAACGACATGAATTACAAATACCCACAGAATGACGGGCATCTTCAATCAATTTTTCAAGCTGTTGCATGCTTTGCTGCCTCCTTGCCGGCAATCCTGCCAAATACCGTACCAATTGCCATACCAAATCCGGCAACATAACCTTTACTTAAAATATTTCCTGCCATGATTTCTCCGGCAGCAAATACATTTTTCGACACCACGTCATCTTGCATGACAACCCTGGCCTCACGGGTAACCTTGACCCCCATGTAGGTAAAGGTAATACCCGTCGCCAGTGGATAGGCATAAAACGGACCCTGATCTATTTTGCGGGCCCAATGACTTTTATTCGGCTGCAAGCCCTGTGTATGGCAATCATCAAGCTTATTGTGATCAAAGTTGCCGGCCACTACAGCGGCATTGAACTGTGCAACCGTCTCTTGGACGGTATCCACGGGAAGCCCCAGTTTTTCTGCCAAGGCTGGAATCGTATCAGCCACAATAGATTTGAAAACCGACGGCATGAAGTGACCGATTGCCTTTGAGTCAATAATGCAATAGGCGATCTGATCGGGTTGCCCGGCCACCAGACGTCCCCAGATGGCATAACGTTTGGGCCAGAAGTCCTCGCCCTCATCGTAAAAACGCCTGCCTTCTTTGTTCACCACGATACCCAGGGAGACACAATCGACCCGGGTCACGATGCCACCATCATAGCGTGGGGAACGGGCGTCAATGGCAACCGCATGTCCCTGGGTAGGATCACCAATAATGCAGGCGTTATTACGCATCAGCTCGCGTAGCATGACCCCTTCGTTAAAGCGGGTGCCACGTATGATAAAGTTACGCGCACTGGGGCCCCATGCCTCTTCCAGCCACTCCCGGTTCGATTCAAACCCACCAGAGGCGATCACTACAGAACGTGCATTTATCCTGATTTTTCTGCCCTTGCAGACAGCCTCGACACTTTCACATTCCCCATTGGCAAAGTTCAGGGTTTGGGCTTGCGTTTCATAAAGGATTTGCACTCCCGCTTTTTCGGCAGCCTTGAAATAAGCATTGACCAGGGCTTTACCACCGCCCAGAAAAAATGCATTGGTCCGTCCCAGGTGCAACGTACCACCCAGGGATGGCTGAAAACGCACGCCATGCGCTTTCATCCAGTCTGTACAGGATGCGGTTTCGCGAATGACATAACGTGCCATTTCTTCATTCGTTTCCCCCCCTGTTACCCGAAATACATCCTGAAAATATTCATCTTCGGTATAAGCATCAGTTAAGACATCGGTTGGTGCATTGTGCATACAACGCAAATTGCGGGTATGGCTGCTATTTCCGCCACGCCATTCCCGTGGGGCACTTTCTATCAGAATGACAGACGCCTTTTGCTCACGCGCCGACAACGCGGCACACAGCGCAGCATTACCACCGCCAACCACCAGAACATCACATAATAATGTATCTTTCAAGGCTTCCTCTCTATTAATAATACATTTGTATTCTATTGTACACAATAAATTATTTTTGTTCAAAATAATTTAATTTGACCGGCATTTGGTACAATTGGTTTGTCGCGTTTTAATCTATGGAAGAATTTGTAATGGCTCGTAAAGCAAAACCCGTCTCACAACCGCTCAATCATGACAGTAATGTCCCTGAAGCCAATGATCGGGGCGTCTCTTTGGGAGACCAGGCTTACAACTACATTATTCAATCACTGGAAAACGGCACGATGCCGCCGGGTACACGGCTTCGTGAAGCCGATCTGGCAGCGGAAATCGGCCTGAGTCGAACCCCCATCCGGGAAGCCCTTAACCAGCTGGTTTCCGAAGGCCTTGTTGTTAACGATCCTAAACGCGGCCTGATCATTACCGAACTCGACCAAAATATGGTGGGTGAGCTTTATGAAATGAGGCGTGTGCTGGAAAGCACGGCAGCCGCGCTGGCTGCCCGTCACGCCACAGATGTGGAAATAGCGGTTCTAAAACAAATCATAGAACAGGACAAAACCAGCGATGATCCTGCCTTTCTGGCCAAAAACAATCGGCTGTTTCACCAAACGCTTTATCAATGCGCCCATAACCGCTTCCTGCTGAAAACCCTTCAGGTTCTTCAAAATGCAATGCTATTGCTGGGAAAAAGCACCCTGGCGGAAAGTGGCCGCCCATCCACTTCTTATGAAGAGCATAAGCAACTGATTGAAGCGCTAGAACAACGCAACCCCGATAAAGCCCAGGAAATAGCCAGCCAACACATTAGTGAAGCTTATAAAGTCCGGCTAAGCCGTTTCCTGCTGAACCAGGATTAATCAGTCAACTTGCGCACCTGATGATCTGACCGCATTACCCCAGCTTTCAATTTGGGATTGAATAAACTGGCCAAACTGCTCTGATGTCATTTGCGCGGCTCGTGCACCTTCCTGTGCCAATTTGGATCCAACATCTTCACCCGTCAATGCTTTGGAAGCAGCAGCGTAAAGCTTTTCAATTACAGCGTCTGGTGTGCCGGCAGGCGCCACCAGCCCATGCCAGGAAACCGCATTGAAACCGGGGATAGCTGCTTCAGCAACCGTTGGCAGTTCAGGTAAAGCCTGGGAGCGCTCACTGGATGTGACGGCCAGGCCTTTAATGGAACCCGCCTTGATATGTGGCAATGCGCCGGGAATAGTCGTAAACATGAAATCAATCTGATCACCAATCAAGGCACTGATTGCGGGAGCACCGCCCCGGAACGGCACATGAACCATATCCAGCTCACTGGCATCCTGAAGCATCACGCCCGCCAAATGGCCCGGTGTCCCGCTTCCCGCTGACCCCATATTGGCTTTCCCCGGATTCGACTTGATATAGTCAATCAATTCCCGGGTATCCATCATTTTTTTATGTGCAGGACCCACGACCAGCACATTGGGAACGGTCGCGAATAAGGTAACGGGTGCAAAATCTTTAATGGCATCGTAGCTCAGCTTATTGTAAAGCGTTGGATTAATGCCATGCGTACTGGCTGTTGCCAGCAATAAGGTGTAGCCATCCGGCTTCGCCAGGGCAACAGACTGCGCTGCAATGGCACCATTGCCCCCACCCTTGTTTTCAACCACGATGGACTGTCCCAAATCTTTTGACATGGCGGCCGCCATGGTGCGGGCCAGGATGTCCGACGAGCCGCCTGCGGGATGCGGCACAATGAGCCGTATGGGTTGTTCGGGATAACTTGCCTGTGCGGTCACGGGTAAAACAGCGGCGGCTGCAATTAAACAGGAATGGATAAATTTCATTATTACTTTCTCCTCTAATGGTAATCTATATAACTCCCTTTAATATACTAATGAATACATTTGAATACAAGCATATTTATAAAAAGTTCGCATAAAAAAACTGCCTGATGAATCATCAGGCAGCTAAATTATGGAAATATCGTATAAGTTACGCTAACTACTCAAACTGAAGAAACCACACCTACAAACGATTCAGATTTTCATCCAGCAAACCACTAAGCAGGGCCTTGCCATCTTTGCGAACCCGGAACTCGCCATATTTGGCCTGTGCAAAATGCGATCCCTGCCCCTCTGGGAAGAAATACTCATGTGAGGCCAGAGATACGGTTCCGAAAGGACCTGTTTTATAACGCATGATGACGGTTTTGCCATCAGCCAGAATCATGCTGGGATAAGTTTGGGAGACACCGGCCAGCGATGCCACCCCTTTGTCATCAATCGACAAAATAGCGAAACCTTGCCGTGGTTTTTGCCTGTTTGCATCTTTATCTTTATTGGCGGATTGTGTCGCCTGTGCTGCCGTGCGCAAATGATTCACCAGTTCAAAATTCAACGACATATAATCACCTTGCATCAGCGAGCGCGGATCAACCGGAGCCAGCGCCAGCACCACACGCTGGCCGGTTCGCAAAATGGCTTCATGGGTCCAGATACCCCAGTTGGCCACCGTTAATACCGACACCATACCCAAAACCGTCATGAGCGGCAGCAAGCCTCGTGCTTTGGCAGCCGCCACAGAAGCGGGCTGGGGCGGGGTCTCTGTCGCCTGGGCAGTTTCCATGTCATGCTCTTCCCGACCCTTGCGCAGCCAATGGCGACAGGTAACGGTTACCGTCAATAAGACCAGTCCGGTACCCAAAAGCAGGAAAGATTTTTGCAGCAGGCTTAACACCATTTGGTAATAAAACATCCAAAGAAAGCCGATCATGGCAATCGCACCGGTACCCCCAAGGACCCAGTCACGGCATTGGTAAGCCAGCAGCACCAGTATCAGGCCATACACCACCCCATTGTCATTACCCCAATACAGGCACAACACAAACACCAGTGCTGCCACCAGCCATGTAAACCACCGGCCTGCACCTTCCTGCTTGCGCATGCCCCAAAACACCAATACGGCAGGCAAGCACTGAAAAACAAGATTACCCCAGTTTCCTGCCTTCAAAGGATTGAGACCGGCCAAAACAGCCCTGAACATGTCAACCGGACCAAACGCTTGCTCAACGCCTGACTGCCCGCTCAATTCCAGGGTATTCAACACCGTCAGCACCAGAGCATTCACGGCAAGCGCCCATGCCAGCGGTCGCAACGCATTATGTTCATACTGATGCGCACCCGCAAACATCACCACCGAAGCCAGCGCCAGCCAGGGAACCGCGTGCAAAGACAACGTGAAAAATGCCGCTTCAGCCGCCCCATAACTGTCATCCCCCCCCATAAAGGTATACAGCACCAGCAATATCAGCCCAATCGTCTGCGTGGCAGACAAAAAGCGCACCCACACCTGTCTGAACATAACGTAAACCGCCATACTGACCGCGGCAATGGCACTGGCTTGCAGGCGTAACACGGCCACTTTGTCAGGCCTGAAGAAATCATTATGAATTTCCAGCAACGAGACCGCCATCATGCCAAGGCCGATCAGCGCCAGTGAGCCGGATACCACGCCCTCCTGACCGGGATCTTTACCTGAAAAGCAGATCACGCTGGCGATCACCAGCAGCGAAATACCGCTGCCCAGGAACGATACGTTCATGATAGCCAGAAACAGAACAAACAACAGGGACACCACCATGACCACACACACCATTAACAAGTGAACAGGCCAAAGGCTCTTGTGACCGCGGTCGGGATTATTTTTACGATAAAGACGATTAATGGCAGCGACCCCCATCCCCGCCGTTAACAGTACCAGGCTGGCAATCATGAAGAGAGACCCGTCCAGCATACGCCATAAACCTAAAAAACTGATGGAACGGACCAATACCACGGCAGACAAAAACCCGACCAGGTTGGCCAGCATGAAATAATCCACCCGTTTGCGGCTGTAATACCTGAAACCGGCCGCAAACACCAATACCGGAATGACCCATACCAACAAGCCTGTCAAACCGCTTGTAGCCGTGTCATATATATTGCCATCATCCATGCCCAACAAAGGCCAAAGACAAAAAAAGCCCAGAAAACGCGGCACCAGTCTGAAGCGATCACCCAAACGCGCAATATTGCATTCGGCCAGCACCAGCAAAAGCAGGTTAAACCCGGCATACATCAATGCCTGGTAATAATACTCACGGCTTAGCATGCCCCAAAAGTCTTCCCGATATAACTGCCAGGCCAGGTTCATAACCACACACCACAGCAAGGCAATGGCAGCATTGGGTGCTGCCAGCAAAAAAGGCAGCAGCAGGGCGCCCCAGATGGCAAACAAAGTCCAGGGGTCGGCCCCGGTTTGATACACCTGACCAATCAGTGCCAGCAGGGCACCGGTAATGACCGCAGCCAGAAACAGGGCCCCCTGGCTGCCCAGCCCAGCTTTTGCCTGCCCGGTTTTTCGGGTATGGCGCCAATAAGCCCAAAACGCGATCAGGCAGGCAAGTATAAACAGCAACTGGATTCCATACAGTTTCTGCAAGCTTGAAAAGTAGTCCCAATTTGCCGCAACCCATGTAATGACGCCACTTGAAGCAAACGAAACACCTGCCACGAGAGACAAAAAAACCAGGAATCCCTGCCATTTATTTAAAAATAAATATTTCAAATTGTCATCTTGCACTTGCATGAACTGATTTTCCTCTCGTATTATCCACGCCATACACTTATTAAAACCGGATCGGGTTTCACCATTTTGGTCAAACAGGCAGTATCGTAACGCGATATTTTATAAGATACTCCTAAAGTCCACGGTTTGGATACTCGGAAGCATATGACTAAAACACTGATTATTGCCGAAAAACCATCAGTCGCCCTCGACATTTCAAGGGCCTTGGGAGGATTCTCCCGTGAAGGTGATTATTTTGAAAGCGACGAATACGTCCTTTCCTCCAGCGTGGGCCATTTATTGACGCTGACCAATCCCGACGATGTCGTCCGGGGCAAGTGGTCATTCGCCCATTTACCCGCCATTCCGGCCAAAGAGTTTGATCTTAAACCAGCCGATAAAAAATCAACCGAGCGCCTCAAATTATTGGTAAAACTACTGAAGCGCAAAGATATCACTGCCATTATCAATGCCTGTGACGCAGGCCGTGAAGGTGAATTGATTTTCCGCTACATTGTGCAATATTCAGGGGTTAAAAAACCCATCAAGCGCCTGTGGCTGCAATCCATGACCAAAACCGCCATTGTTGAAGCGTTTAACAACCTGCGCGATGATGAAACCATGAAGCCACTTGAAGCGGCTGCACGTTCCCGTGCCGAAGCTGACTGGCTGATTGGCATTAACGGCACCCGCGCCATGACCGCGTTCAACAGCAAGGAAGGCGGTTTTTTCAAGACCCCGATCGGACGGGTGCAAACCCCCACGCTGGCCATTGTGTGCGAGCGCGAAGAAAAAATCCGCGCCTTCCAGTCACGCGACTACTGGGAAGTGCATGCCACGTTTGTGGCGGCAGCCGGGCTGTATGAAGGCCGCTGGTTTGACCCCAACTTCAAAAAAGACGAACACGACCCCGAGAAAAAAGACAGCCGCCTCTGGTCTTTGGCCAGTGCGCAATCCATCGTGGCGGCCTGTCGTGACAAAACCGGTACGGTAACCGAAGAGTCCAAACCATCCACCCAGATGTCGCCCGCCCTGTTTGATTTGACCTCGTTGCAGCGCGAGGCCAACTCCAAATTCGGCTTTACCGCCAAAACCACTCTGGCCCTGGCACAAACCCTGTACGAACGTCATAAAGCCCTGACCTATCCGCGTACCGACTCTCGTTACCTGCCCGAAGATTATCTGGGTACCGTCCAGCAAACCTTTGACGCCATTTCAGGCAGTGAATCCCACCTGAACCGGGGTCACAAAGCGTTTGCCGGAAAAATTCTGGCCAATGGCTGGGTCAAACCCAACCGTCGTATCTTCGACAACAAAAAGGTATCCGATCACTTTGCGATTATCCCGACCCAACAGGTACCCAAAGAGTTAAGCGAAGCCGAAGCCAAAATTTACGACCTGGTGACCAAACGTTTCATGGCGGTTTTCTTTCCGCCCGCCGAGTACCGCATTACCACCCGGATTACTGAAGTATCGCAATATCGCTTCAAAACCGAGGGCAAGGTACTGGTCAAGCCGGGCTGGCTGGAAATTTACGGCAAGGAAGGCCAGGGTGACGATGCCAACCTGGTTCCGGTGGCCGATAACGAATCGGTACGCACCGAAGATATTGCCCCCAAGGCACTGCAAACCAAACCACCTGCACGCTTTACCGAGGCAACCTTGCTAAGTGCCATGGAAGGGGCCGGCAAACTGGTGGACGACGATGAACTGCGCGAAGCCATGTCTGAACGTGGCCTGGGCACGCCAGCCACGCGGGCAACCATTATTGAAGGTTTGCTCAATGAGCATTACCTGCGCCGTGAGGGACGCGAGCTGGTGCCTTCTGCCAAGGCACGCCAGCTGATGACACTGCTGACCGGCTTGAATGTCAAAGAGTTGACTTCCCCTGAGCTGACCGGAGAATGGGAACACAAGCTCAAGCAAATGGAACAGGGCAAGCTTGACCGCGAGTCCTTCATGCGCGAGATTGCGCAGACCACCCAGGTCATTGTCAAACGCGCCAAAGAATATGAACAGGCCACCATTCCCGGTGATTACGCTACCTTGCAAACCCCCTGCCCGCAATGTGGTTCGGTGGTCAAGGAAAACTACCGCCGCTACGCCTGCACCAACTGTGATTTTTCCATTACCAAGCATCCGGGCGGACGCACGTTTGAAATTCCCGAGGTTGAAGAACTGCTTGAGAAAAGAACCTTGGGCCCGCTTAGTGGCTTCATCAGCAAAATGGGCCGGCCGTTTTCCGCCATTTTGCGCATTACCGATGAAAACAAGCTGGAATTTGATTTTGGCCAGAATGATGAGGACGATGCCGAACCCGTTGATTTCTCGGGCCAAACAGCGCTGGGCAAGTGCCCCAAATGCGGTGCCGGTGTTTTTGACAATGGCATGAACTATGTCTGTGAAAAAGCCGTGGCACAGGAAAAAACCTGCGATTTCAAATCGGGCAAAGTGATTTTGCAGCAGGAAATTTCCAATGAACAAATGACCAAGCTGCTGGCATCGGGCAAAACCGATTTATTAGACGGATTTGTTTCCAATCGTACCAATCGTAAATTCAAGGCCTTTTTGACCTTGCAGGAAAACGGCAAGATCGGCTTCGAATTTGAGCCTCGTCCGGCCAAGGCAGCGTCAAAAACAGCGGCTAAAAAAACGCTGAAAGCAACGGCTGATACCGATGACAAGCCGGCAGCCAAAAAAACCGCGGCCAAAAAAGCCACGAAAACCGCCACGAAAACAGCAACCAAGAGCGCTGCCAAAAAGGCAACAAAGACAGCTGCCAAAAAGACCGTCACCAAAACAGCGGTAAAATCAACAACAAAGAAGCTGGCTTCAGATATCCCGGACGATGACGATCCGGCTTTCTGATCCCGTTCCAGACCAAGCCCTGCAGACCTCTACTGCAGGGCGTAACCGGCATTGAAGCGCATGAGCAATTTTATCCAAAAGTACAATATCCCAGGCCCCCGCTATACCAGCTACCCAACCGTTCCTTACTGGGACGAGGCCTGTTTTACGGTGGATTCATATAAAGAAACCCTGATTCGCAGTTTCAATGAATCCAATGCTTCCGAGGGTATCAGCCTGTACATTCACCTGCCTTTCTGTGAAAGCCTGTGTACTTTTTGCGCCTGCCATAAACGCATTACCAAAAAGCATGCCGTTGAAGGCCCCTACATTGATGCCGTGATCAAGGAATGGAACATGTACCTGGAACTGTTGGGCAGCAAGCCCCGGATCCGGGAAATCCACCTGGGTGGCGGCACGCCCACTTTTTTCAGCACCGAAAACCTGACCCGTTTGCTGCGGGCGATTTTTGATACCTCCGAGATTGCGCCCGATCACGAATTCAGTTTTGAGGGCCATCCCAACAATACCCGTCGTGAACACCTGGAAACCCTGTATGAACTGGGTTTCAGGCGTGTCAGTTTCGGGGTCCAGGATTACGATCCGGTCGTGCAAAAAGCCATCCACCGGATCCAGCCCTACGAAAACGTCTTCAATGTGACCGATGCCTCACGCAAAATCGGCTACCACAGCATTAGCCATGACCTGATTTTCGGCCTGCCGTTCCAGACCTGGAAATCCATGGAAGCCACCATCAAGCGCACCATCTCCCTGAAACCCGATCGCCTGGCGTTTTATTCTTATGCCCATGTCCCCTGGCTCAAGGGGGTTGGTCAGCGCGGTTTTGATGAAAATGATTTACCCAGCGGAGAAGAAAAACGCGCCCTGTATGAAAACGGCAAAAAGCTGCTGGAAGAACTGGGTTATGTCGAGATTGGCATGGACCACTTTGCCCTGCCGACCGACGAGCTTTACCAGTCCATGCTGAATAAAAAACTGCATCGCAACTTCATGGGCTATACCTCTTCGTCCACCCAGCTCATGATTGGCCTGGGCGTTTCGGCCATTAGCGATGCCTGGTATGCCTTTGCCCAAAACGAAAAAGTGATTGAAGATTATTATGCCCGTCTTGAAAAGAACGAGCTGCCCCTTTACCGTGGTCATATCCTGGATCAGGAAGACCTGATTATCCGCCGGCATATCCTGAACCTGATGTGCCTGCAGGCTACCCGCTGGGACGAACCCGCACAGCAATTCCCGGAACTGCCCCAGGTAATAGAACGCCTGCGTGAAATGGAAACCGACGGCCTGATCAAAATTTTGCCCAACGGGATTGATATTACCGAGGCAGGCCGCACGTTTTCACGCAATATTTGCATGGCCTTTGACCTGCGCATGCTGCGCGAGCAGCCCGGCACCCGTATTTTTTCAATGACCGTATAAGCGAATGAGCCTGATACCCGAAATAAAGCCCCAGCAATCCATTGAATTGCTCAAAGAGCTCCATATCCTGACCCGAGACGGAAAAATCAACCAGGACACGCGTCGCAAGCTTAAACAGGTGTATCACCTGTACCAGTTCATTGAACCTTTAATGGCGGATGTACTTAAGCAAAAAGACAGCCTGAGCCTGGTGGATCATGGGGCAGGCAAGTCTTACCTGGGCTTCATTTTGTATGACCTGTTCCTGAAAGACAAACCCGGTGCCCATGTGTACGGCATCGAAACCCGTGCCGAGCTGGTGACCAAATCGGAAGCGCTGGCGCAGCGACTGGGGTTTGAAGGCATGTCATTTCTGGCCATGACCGTAGAGGAATCCATGTCCTCAACGCAGCTGCCCGAAAAAATCGATATCGTGACGGCACTGCATGCCTGCAACACCGCCACTGATGACGCCATCCGCTTTGCCCTGAACCGGGATGCCCAATACATTGTGCTGGTGCCCTGTTGCCAGGCCGAAGTGGCGGCTGCCCTGCGTGCCAACAAAGGCAGCACGCTGGGCAAAACCCCCTTGTCGGAACTGTGGCGTCACCCGATTCATACCCGTGAATTTGGCAGCCAGCTCACCAATGTCCTGCGCTGCCTGCAGCTGGAGGCCCGTGGCTACCAGCTAACCGTCACCGAACTGGTGGGTTGGGAACATTCCATGAAAAACGAGCTGATCATCGCCAAGAAAATTGGCGGCTTCAAAAAAAGCGCTCGTGAGCGCCAGTTGCAAATCCTGAAAGAATGCCACCTTGAGGCGCTTGCCGACCGGTTTGCGTACTAGCTGATGTTGCCTTGGGCAAGGCGTTCTAGTTCCCACGCTCCCGCGTGGTAACTAGAGAGTTATTGCCTGTTTCTCGTTCCCACGCTCCCGCGTGGTAACGTGTACAAGCCTCGGCATCTGCCTATTGTTTCATCCATCTGCATCCCCACGCAGGAGCGTGGGGACGAGAGATTCCCATGCTCCTGAACGGCTTCTGGTCTGGTTACCACGCGGGAGCGTGGGAACCAGACGGTTATTACCTGTTGTCGCTGGAAATTGAACGCAGAATCCAAGGACTTGTTAATCTGGATCAAATTGATTTTTTTAATCACGGCTTAGAATTCATACGTGTATGAAAACAAGATCCCCACAATGAATCCCAACCGGCAGCCCTTGCAACACTATTTAGCTCAAATCCTGGAAGCCATCAAACGCCTTCAAGCCCACACCGGCGATATCAGTGAAATCAACTTCCTGTCCAATATCCCGGCCCAGGATTCAAGCCTGCACGAACTGGCCAACATCGGTCAGTCCTGTCGTGCACTTTGCCAGTTTTACGAACTGTATGCCAAAGCCAATTCACAAATCCCTTTCTCGGCAATGGCCCGCTTTGACGAATTATTGGATGGCCAAAAAAATCTGGAAGCGCTGGATCTGGAAGCCATGGATCTCTGGGAAATCATCAAGGTGGATATCCCCCGTTTTAACAAACAGCTTAACCAGGCGTATGCTATCCTGCTACGAAAAAAACCAGTCCAGGCCAAAAAGCATAATCGAAAAAACCCAAGGCAAAAAGACTGAATCCGTTTCAATATCAGGTCCAGTCCTTGAGTGGACCGTTAATCAGGCAGTTAATACAGCCCTGCCAGTAACTTTACCGTTACGCAAGGCAGCAAGCGTGGCGTCTGCCTGGTCAAGCCCAAACCGCTGAATCGGGATGGGTTCTACCCGCCCGGTTTTTACCAGCTCAATCAGCTCTCGAAGTTCCTGAAGATTACCCACATAACTGCCGATAATACTGACGGCTTTCATTGGGATCATTGCCAATGACCAGGTAGAGCTACCTCCAAACAGACCGATCATAATCAGTTTGCCACCTTTAACCAAACTATCAAATGCAATAGAAGTAGTGGAAGGCGCACCCACTAGGTCAATCGCTGCCTGAACAGGCTTGCCACCTGCTGCGGCCAGGATTTGCTGTACTGCATCGGGAGCGGCACCATCAATAGCGGCCAGCGCACCGGAATTCAGGGCAGCCTGTCGCTTGGTCGGATCAAGATCAATCACAATGGCACCGACCCCACCCAAGGCATGCAATAGCTGAATGCACATCAGGCCCAAGCCCCCCGCCCCCATAATCAAAATCGGATGTTTGGTATACACGGAGGCCCCTATTTTTTGCAGGGCAGAATAGGTTGTCAGGCCAGAGCAGGCATAAGGGGCAATTTGTGCAGGATCAAGATCGCCAATATCAATAAGATACCGGGCATCCGGTACGATGATATAGTCGGCATAGCCCCCAGCACGATGAACTCCAAGGCAGCGGGGTTCACACCCTGCATCAACCAAGAAGCCATCCAGGTTCAAGAACCCCGAGGCAGAAACTGCGCTGTGCATGTCATAATATTTTTCAGCAAGCACAATTTTTAGTACCCTGAGTCCGTTACAGGGTTAGGACGGGGAAGATGTCAAACGCGGACCTTATAAAAAAGCCAGGTAATATTAATCCCCAGCTCTTGGTCAATTAACCATTCAGACGCAAAACGGGCTTGATCACAGCCCCACTGGCCGAATCCGCGAACGCCTGATTAATTTGATCCAGCTCATAAAACTGTACCAAACGGTCAAAAGGAAATTTGCCCTGCTTATACAAAGCAATCAATTGCGGAATAAAAATCTTGGGAATGCTGTCGCCCTCAATCACGCCAATCATGGATTTTCCCTCGGCCATGAGCTCATTTTGAATGTTTAAACTGACCTCGCCGGTAAAACCAACAATCGCCACTATGCCCAACGGTTTAAGCGCCGCCAGAGACTGCTTGACCACCGCAGCCACACCCGTGGTTTCAACGGCATAAGGCACACCAATACCTGAAATACGGTGTACCGCTGCCACCGTATCTGTGGTGCTGCCATTAATCACATGGGTAGCGCCCAGTTCTTTGGCCAGTTCAAGACGATGCTCATGAACATCTACTGCAATAATAGGGTAGCAACCAATGACACGGGCCGCCATAATGGCGCTAAGGCCCACAGCCCCTGTACCAAACACCACAATGCCTTCACTGGCTTTGGGACGCAAACGGTTCAAAACTGTACCGGCACCCGTTTGAAGGCCACAACCCAAAGGTCCTAAAAGTGCCAAATCCACGTCTTTATCAACCACCACCGCATTATCTGCTTTGGTAACCACGGTTTGACTAAATGATGACTGGCCAAAAAAAATGGAAAGCGGCTGATCATTTAAAGAATAAGGTGTCTGCCCGCCAGCCAGCACACCACCAAAATTCAATGGATTGAATTCACTACATACGGTTGGATGACCGCTTAGGCAGTGATTACAACGACGGCAACTGGCAAAGCTAAGTACCACATGATCACCCACCTGCACAGTGCTGACATCCGCCCCCACCTCTTCGACAATGCCAGACCCTTCGTGCCCCAAAATACCCGGTAATGGGAAAACACCTTCCAGGTCACGCGCTACGGCGTCTGTGTGGCACACCCCCGAAGCAACCATTTTCAAACGAATTTCGTCAGCTTTAACGGGGGCTACATCAATTTCGTGAATTTCAAAAGGTTGACCAAGACCAAAAGTAACCGCTGCTTTGGTTTTCATAAGAACTCCCGATAGGTTAAAAGAACCATTCAAGCCTATCACAATCCGTCTTGTTCAGCTTGTGGCGCGATACAAGACCTTTAATCCTGGCCATTTTAATGAGCAATCTATTACTGTTGATTGATTATTCCTCCACATACCAGTTATCTTCAGACAGCATAACCTGCTGGTGACCGTAACCGGCTGGCATCATGGGGAAACAGTTTTCCAGTGCCTGAACCCGCACATCCAGGAAATACGGGCCTTCGGAATCCAGGCACTCTTGCAGCACAGCTTCCAGCTCATTGGGGTCTGACACTGTGGCTGCCTCCCAGCCAAATGCCCGGGCCAGCGCCACAAAGTCGGGGATGGAATCATTGTAACTATGGCTGTATCGCCCGTCATGAATCAGTTCCTGCCACTGTCGTACCATGCCCATGTGCTGGTTATTGCACAAAATAACCTTGACCGGAGCCCGGTGCTGGGTGGCCGTGGCCAGCTCCTGGATATTCATCAGGACCGAGGCATCCCCACTGATACAGACCACCAGTGAATCGGGATTGCCGATTTGCGCACCAATGGCGGCCGGCACGCCATAACCCATGGTACCGGCACCACCCGAAGTCAGCCAGCGGTTGGGCTGGTTGAATTTCAAGTATTGGGCCGCCCACATCTGGTGCTGCCCCACGTCGGTACTGACAATGGCATCACGGTTTTCAATTAAGGCATTCACCGTACTGAGCAAGTATTGCGGCAAAATACAGGTCTCGGACGGCGTGAAGCCAAGACAGTCTTTTTCACGCCATTTGCCAATACGTGCCCACCAGTCATCCAGCAGGGTATTATCGCGTTCCAGTGCCTTGATTTCAGTAAACAGCCCTTTCAGCAAAGGATAACAGTCGCCCACCAGCGCCACATCGGCACGCACCACCTTGTCGATGGAAGCCGGGTCGATATCCAGGTGAATCTTGGTGGCATGCGGACAAAAATCAGACAGACGCCCGGTAATCCGGTCATCAAAACGCGCACCCACGCAAACAATCAGGTCGGCATGGTGCATGGCCAGGTTGGCCTCAAGCGTGCCATGCATGCCCAGCATGCCCAGGAACTGTTTGTCGGTACCCGGAAAAGCGCCCAATCCCATCAGGGTCAGGGTGCAGGGGGCCCCCAGATAATTCACCATATTGCTGAACACTTCACAGGCATCGGGACCGGAGTTGATCAGGCCGCCACCGCCATAAAATACCGGCCGCCGGGCATTCACGATTAAGGCCGCCGCCCGCTTGGTGGCCGCCTGCAATACAGATGGGGCGACCTGTGACACCGCGTTGAGCGGTACCTCACCATTCACATCGGCATCAGATGCCGGTACCGTGGCCATCTGAATATCCTTGGGAAAATCAATCAATACAGGACCGGGACGACCGGAGGCCGTCAGGTTATACGCTTTGGCCACCAAAGCGGTCACATCCTCAACACGCCTGATTTGCGCATTCCATTTGGTGACCGGACGGGAAATCCCCACGGCATCACATTCCTGGAACGCATCGGTGCCAATCGCACCGGTAGCCACCTGCCCACTGATGCACAGCACCGGAATCGAATCACACATGGCATCAAGCAGGCCGGAAGTGGTATTGGCCATGCCTGGCCCGGAAGTGACCAGCACCACACCGGTTCGACCCGTGGAACGGGCATAACCTTCGGCCGCATGCATGGCCGCCTGTTCATGGCGAACCAGAATGTGACGGATGCGCGGTTCGGCATAGAGGGCATCATAAAGCGGCAGCACGGCACCGCCCGGATAGCCAAAAATCGTATCAACGCCGTTGGCAATCAGCGTTTCCAGAAGAGCCTGGGCGCCATTCATGGCTGTATTCTGTGTAAGCAGGGAAGTCATGGTGATTTATAAACAGATTAATAATTCTTCGATAATATCAATATTTTCTTCTTTCCTGTCTGAACTCACTCGCGATACACGTTAAACTATCCGCATTCTTCCTGCTGTTTTTACCTTCAAGGAATCCTGAAATGAGTGTTCACGCTGACATCAAACGCATCACAGTTCCTCAGCTGATGGCCTACAAGGGCCAAAAAAAAATTGTATCCCTAACCTCTTATATTGCACCCTTTGCCCGTATTATTGATGAATACGTAGACATGATCCTGATTGGCGACTCAACCGCCATGGTGGGCTACAACATGGATGACACGCTGTCCATTACGGTGGACCAGCTTGCTGCCCACGCCAAGGCCGTGGTCAGTTCCACACAACGGGCCTGCATCGTGGTGGACATGCCGTTTGGCAGTTACCAGGAATCCCCCGAACAGGCATTTCGCAATGCCGCCAAAATGCTGTCGGCCAGTGGCGCCGATGCCGTGAAATTTGAAGGCGGTGAATACCTGGCCGAGACCACCCGTTTTCTGGTGGACCGTGGCATTCCGGTGCTGGCCCATATCGGCTTGATGCCCCAATATGTCAACACCATGGGCGGCTTCAAGGCGCAGGGCTTAAGCGAAGAAGCCGCCAACCGCATCTTCAATGACGCGATTGCCCAGGAACAGGCCGGGGCATGGGGCATTGTGATTGAAGGCACGGCCGAACCGCTGGCCCGCCGCATTACACAAAGCGTAAAAATCCCCACCATTGGCATTGGCGCCTCACCTGAATGTGATGGCCAGGTTCTGGTGGCTGAAGACATCTTCAATTTAAGCGGATCACGTATTCCGAAATTTGCCCAGCAGTTTTCTGACGTACAGGCCGCCATTCGCCAGGGTGTCGAAGCCTATTCCAGCCAGGTCCGTGATGGCTCATTCCCCACCCTGAACCACTGTTTCGGTGTGGCCAAAAATGGCTAAACCGGAAAAACGGGTTAGTGGTGCCCCGTGGCATGAAGTACGCCAGTCCACACTGCATGGCAACGGGGTATTTGCCCTGCGGGATATTCCCGCAGGTACCAAAATCATTGAATACACCGGCAAACGCATTACGCCCGAACAGGCTGATGCCATGTTTCCGGTCAACCCCGACGATCCGTTTCATACCTTTTTCTTTTCATTAAGCTCGGGAAAAATCATTGATGGCGGCCAGCGTGGCAACGATGCACGCTGGATCAACCACAGCTGCGACCCCAACTGTGAAACCCAGGAAGGACGCCACGGAAAACGGGTGTATGTATTTGCCAAAAGGGATATCAAAGCCGGCGAAGAACTGTTTTACGATTATGGCCTGGTGATTGACGATAAACTGACCGCCAAACTGAAAAAGCAATACCAATGCCTGTGTGGTGCGGAAAACTGCCGCGGCACCATGCTGGCCCTGCCTGAAAAGAAAAAAGCCGCCAAAAAGGCGACTGCAAAAAAGAAACCGGCTGATCCGGCTTAACGCCAGTCATTGCCCAAAACCCGGCCTTATGCACCGGGGACCCCATTAACATCAACAGCATCAGGTCAGTTCGGCCACCATTTTTTCAAGGCAATCCCGGGCATCGCCCACCACCACCCTGGTGCTGCAGGCAATCATCAGATTCAGGTTCAGGCCAAAATCCTCAACCGTAAAACCGTGTGCATCAATATCACGCCCCTGTTCATGGCCAAGCGAAACCTGCTCCACCAGCGACCGGCCATCATGGGTATACACCCAAACCGGCTTGCCCAAGGCAATGGCGAACCCCACTTCAAACACCGTGCCCGAATCGGGCTCATGCCCCCGAAAAGCATTGACATTGGCCATGACGGCATCTGCCTGGCGGATCAGCCCGATATTGGACTGGTAAATCCAGTGCGCCAGCAACGGCTTATCCAGCCCCGCCGGGGCATGATTATCCAGCGGATACAAGCCCGCAAAACCGAATGACTCACAAAGGGCCTTAAGCTGCTGGCCATATTCAACGGCATCGTGCCGGAATACATCGGGCCCGGCCAGATAAATCTTCTTCATTTAAACCACCTTTTCCAACGGCAAGAGAGTAACCATCACCAACCGGAAAATTAAAATCTTAAGAATACATTCTGAAAAGATTTCTTTTTATCCTGAAGGTCATTATGATAGCTTGTATAGGATTTTTCTGTTCCCAACACCGATTTGTCCCTCTTTCAAGGAGTCCAACATGTCTGCGTCTTTCGAGCTAAAAAAATCAAGCAATGGCCAGTTTCATTTTTCACTGAAAGCTGAAAATGGTTCCACCATCCTGAGCAGCGAACAATACACCACCGTTGCCGCCGCCAAAAATGGCCTGGCTTCCGTACAAAAAAACTGTACCGAAGACGACCATTATGTGGCCGGGACGTCCTCAAATGGCAAATTTTTCTTCAACCTGAAAGCCGGTAATGGTCAAATTATTGGTACCAGCCCCATGTTTGCCGATGAAGCAACGCGGCACTATGCCATCGCCGAATGCAAAACCGCGGCAAGCGCCACAGTTATCGACAACACCAACACCTGACCAGCGGTGTCATGTGCCGGCAAGCATGCTGCCTGCCGGCGTGGCAACCCGCTTCCTGGGCTTAATCGCCCGCTTTCAGCACCCCGTATCGCAACAGGGTGCGTTCTCGTGCCTGGGCATGATCCACAATAGGTGGCAAGTACACGCCTGCCATCAGCCAGGGCTCATGAATGGCCTTATCAGGCACCTGCTTCAGCTCGGGCACATAACGCCGGATGAATTTACCTTCAGGATCAAATTTTTTTGACTGGGTCACCGGATTGAAGATGCGGAACCAGGGCTGGGCGTCACACCCGGTAGAGGCGGCCCATTGCCAGCCGCCGTTATTCGAGGCCAGGTCATAATCATTCAGTTTATCGGCAAAATATTTTTCACCCTCACGCCAGTCAATACCCAGATCCTTGCACAAAAATGAAGCGGTGATCATGCGCAGCCGGTTATGCATGTAACCGGTCTGGTTCAGCTGGCGCATGGCGGCATCCACAATCGGATAACCTGTTCTGCCTTCACACCAGGCCGCAAAATACCCGGGATTGCTATCCCACACGATGCGGTCGCAGGCGCGCTGGAAAGACCGGTTCACGACATGTGGAAAATGATACAGAATGGCCTGATAGAACTCTCGCCAGATCAGCTCGGACAGCCAGGTTGCCGCGCCGTCATTGTTGTGTTGCAGGGCAAAACGGGCCAGCTTGCGCACAGACACCGTACCAAAACGGATATGTACCGACAGGTACGACACCCCCTTGACCGCCGGAAAGTCACGCGCCTCTTTATAGCGCGCCATCCGGGTGCTGAAGTCTTCAAACAGGGTTTGCGCACCACTGCTGCCGGCTGGCATGGACAATGATGCCCAGGTACCGGACTCAAAACCCATCTGTTCCAATGAAGGAATACTTTCACCTAGTGGTTTGCTGGCCAGCCGGACGGCATATTTTTCAACCGGATAGGCTTTAAGCTGGAAATCATCGACTTTCTTCAGCCAGGCATTCTTGTAGGGGGTGAAAACACTGTATGGCTTGCCCGCCTGCGTCAGAACCTCATGGGTTTCAAAAACCACCTGATCCTTGAAATCGGCAAACCCGATACCCATGACATCAAGGCTGGCCGCCACCCTTTGGTCACGCGCGATGGCCAACGGTTCATAATCGCGATTGGTGAATACTTTCTGCACGCCCAGCTGCCGGGCCAGTTCGGGAATACAATCCCGGGCCGCCCCATACCTGACAATCAGGCCACTGCCCTGCCCGCCCGCACGCAATGACAGGGCATGCAAGCCGGCATCCAGGGCCAGAACGCTTTGATGAATAAATTCAACCCGGCGGTCTTTACGGCTGGGCAGGGCATTTAGAATATCGGTATCAAAAACAAACACACAATACACTTTTTGTGCGACCCGCAAAGCATGATAAAGCGCGGCATGATCCTCACAGCGCAAGTCACGGCGAAACCAGACCAGGGCCGCAGTGACAGGGGCGGGTTCGGCAAGCGCTTGTGTTGCATGGTTATTTGGCATTAATGTTTATCCCTTTGGTTACATACCATCCACGCTTCAAACTCAAACCGTCAGGTAAGCCCGTTTGACCGCTTCATTTTCCATCAGTGACTGGATGGAACCACTATATTTGATTTGTCCCTTTTCGAGCACATAAGCCCGGTCCGACACCAACTCAGCAAAGGGCAGGTTCTGTTCTGACAACAAAATACCAAGCCCTTTTTCTTTAAGGGCCAGTATCATGCGGGCCATTTGCTCCACCACCACTGGTGCCACCCCTTCCGAGGGCTCATCGAGCAGCACCATGAAAGGGTTACCCATTAAGGTCCGGGCCACGCTCAGCATTTGCTGCTCGCCACCGCTCATCTTGCCACCAGGCCGGTCCAGCATCTTGCCCAGATTGGGAAACAGGGAAAACAGGGATTCACGGGTCCAGACAACGGCCTCACGGCCATCAGGCCAATATCGCACGGGCTGGCGTCCCACATCCAGATTCTCGGTCACGCTCAGGTCGGAAAACACCCGCCGGTCTTCAGGCACATAACCCAGACCCAACCTGGCAATCCGGTAGGGTGGCCAGCGTGAAATATCCTGGCCCATGAAAATCACCTTGCCACTGGTACGATCCAGCAGGCCCATGATGGATTTGAGGGTGGTTGATTTTCCCGCGCCATTACGGCCCATTAAGGCCACCACTTCACCGCGGCCCACCGTCAGATTCACATCAAACAGGATATGTGCCCCGCCATACCAGGCATTCAGGCCCGAAACTGTTAACAGGTCTGTTTCACCCGCTGACGGCTTGGTTTTTTCCGGCAAGATGGCACTCATGTTGACAACCCTTCTTTCAGTTTTTCCAATCCGATTCCCGAGCCCAGGTACACTTCCCTGACCTGCGGATGGTTGCGGATTTCATCGGGAGAGCCTTCGGCAATCAGCCAGCCTGCGGCCAGCACAATAATACGGTCGGCATAGGCAAACACCACATCCATACTATGTTCGGTAAACAGGACACCCATATTGCGCTGCCTGGCCAGTTTATGCGTCAGGGCCATCAATGCATTGCGTTCCTGGGGGGCCATGCCTGCCGTGGGCTCATCCATGAGTAATAAAACCGGATCATTGGCAAGGGCCATGGCCAGCTCCACCCGTTTCACATCACCATAGGCCAGTTCGCTGCAGGGCCGGTCGGCCTGGTCTTCCATACCCACCTGTGCCAACAAAGCCAAGGCCTGTTCCCGGTATTGTGCAGCGGCCGACCTGAAAAACGAAAACATTTTCCGGTGAAAAGACAGCAGGGTCATTTGCACGTTTTCAACCACGGTGAGCGAGGCAAAAGTGGCGGCAATCTGGAAAGTGCGACCCACGCCCAGCTGCCAGATATCACGTGCGTGCAGACCCAGGATGGGTTGACCGTTCAGCAGAACCGTTCCCTGATTGGCCCTGGCCTGACCACCAATCATGTTGAAAGTGGTTGACTTGCCTGCCCCGTTGGGGCCGATCAGGGCCAGCATTTCACCGGGCTCCAGGCTGAAACTCACCCCCCGGACCGCCATGAAATCGCCATAGGACTTATGAAGATCATTCACCTGCAACAAACTCATGGCTGTCCTTTGGGAGTCATGGCCTGACGGGCCTGAAAACGCCTGCCCAGCTGGGCAAAGAATCCGGCAATACCCTGAGGAAACAATAAAACCAGTACCAGAATAACCAGACCAAACAGGGCTTTCCAATAATCGGTCATACCCACTACGTAATCATGCAGCACGGTATAGGAAAATGCACCAACAATGGGCCCCAGCAAAGACTGCACGCCCCCCAGCAACACCATGACCAAACCGTCAACAGACTTGCTGATATGCAATTCTTCAGGAGAAACACTGCCTTTGGAATACACATACAGCACCCCTGCCAGACCGGCAAACAGACCGGCGATTACAAAGGCCAGCCATTGGGTATGTTTCACGTTAATGCCAATCGCATCACTGCGCAATACCGAGTCACGCCCGGCCCGCATGGCATAACCAAACGGCGAAAACAGCAGGCGACGCAACGCCAGCACACTGCCTGCCACAATGATAAGCGTAAAGTAGTAATAGGCTTGTGGACTGTTTAACCAATCAGGCGGCCAGATCCCGATCAGGCCATTGGAGCCACCCGTAAAACTGTCCCACTGAAACACGACCGACCATGTAATCTGGGCAAACGCCAGGGTCAGCATGGCCAGGTAAATACCGCTAAGCCGCACACAGAACCAGCCATATACCAAGGCACCCAGGGCCGCAAACAGGGGGGCGATGAACAGGGTCGCCACCAGAGGCAAACCCGCTTTTTGCATCAGCAAAGCGGCGGCATAGGCCCCCAGACCAAAATAAGCGGCATGGCCAAAGGTATGCATGCCCGCCGGCCCGGCAATAAAATGCAGGCTGGTGGCAAACAGCACGGCAATCAGGGCATCCTGCGTCAGGATCATCAGATAGGGAAACCTGTCTTCCAGCAGCGGCACCCCCGCCAGTAACAGCAAGGTCAGGCACGCGGCTATTTGAAGGAAGCGGCCAGCCGGGCGAATGGGTGCCTCAACCGGTGCCGAATTGCGTGAAGCGGCCTGCTCCCTGCCCAGCAGACCCCATGGCCTGAACACCAGCACCAGTGCCATAATCAGGAACTCAACCACCATGGTCAACTGGGAAAACTCAATCTGCAGGCCCGCCAGCTGTACCGTCCCCAGCCAGATACAAATAGCCTTCATTTCGGTAATCAACAGCGCCGCCAGAAAAGCACCGGTAATGGAACCCATGCCCCCCACAACCACCACAGCAAAGGCATCGCCAATAATACGCATGTCCAGCCCCAGGCTGGCAGGCTCATTGGGCAGCTCCAGCGCGCCACCCAGACCCGCCAGAAAAGAACCCAGTGCAAACACACTGGTAAACAGCCATGCCTGGTTAACGCCCAGGGCCCCCAGCATTTCCTTATCCTGGGTTGCCGCGCGCACAAATGTGCCCCAGCGGGTACGGTTCAGCAGCCACCACAATAACAGCAATACCAGGGGGCCAATAATCATCAGGAAAATGTTATAGGTGGGAAACATGCGTCCCAACACGGGTATGGCGCCTTCCAGCCCCGGGGCCTGCATGCCCAGCAGGTCTTCAGGCCCCCATAACCAATGGGCCGCATCGCTGGCAATCAGCACCAGCGCAAAAGTGGCCAGCAACTGGAACAGTTCGGGGGCACGGTAGATGCGCCTGAGCAGAAAAACTTCAATGAGTACACCCAGTACGGCCACCAGCAGGCCGGCCGCCAGCAGCCCCCCCCAGAATCCCAGTGCTGTGCCACCCAGCCATGAGGTGAGCGAATAGGCAATATAAATGCCCAGCATATACAGGGAACCATGGGCGAAATTAATAATCCGGGTGACCCCGAAAATCAATGACAGCCCGGCAGCCACCATAAACAGGGATGAGGTTCCCGCCAGACCGTTCAGCAGCTGAACAATTAAACCCGAGACTTCCATTGTGACTTATTCGGCAGGACGCAGTTTTTTCACTTCCTCATCGGAAGGCTGTACATCTTTACCGTCCACATATTGGATATCTGTCATGATGCCTTTGCCGTCCTTGACATCCAGCCTGCCCACATAAGCGCCCATGGTGGACTGATTGTCAATGTCACGATATTCAATTTCACCAAACGGAGTGGGCACTTTCAGTCCCTTGAAGGCTTCAATCAGGGCTTCGGTATCGGTGGAGCCTGCCGCTTTGATTCCTTCGGCCAGTGACATGATCATGGCATAGCCCACAATCGAACCGGCACGCGGATAGTCGTTGAACTTGTCCTGGTAAGCCTTCAGGAAGGCATTATGTTCGGGCGTGTAAATCGCATACCAGGGGTAACCGGTCACAAACCAGCCTTTGGGGGTGTCTTCACCCAAAGGGTCCAGATACTCGGGTTCACCCGTTAACAGGCTAACCACCGGCAGGTCGTCAAAAAACTGGCGGGTTTTGCCAGCCCGCACGAATTTGGTCAGATCGGTACTGAACAAGACGTTAAACAGCGCATCGGGTTTGGCATCGGCCAGGGCCTGCACCACGTTACCCGCGTCAATCTTGTTCAGGGTAACGGCCTGCTCGGCCACGAACTCCACATCGGGCTGTTGCGCTTTCAGCAGTTTCTTGAATGACTCAATAGCAGATTGCCCGTATTCATAATTGGGATACACCAGGGCCCAGCGCTTTTTGTTCATTTTGACCGCTTCGGGAATCAGCATGGCCACTTTCATATAAGTGGAATCGCGCAGGCGATAGGTATACCGGTTACCGTTTTCCCAAACGATTTTGTCAGTCAGGGGTTCACCGGCCAGGAAGAATACTTTTTTCTGTTTGGCGAAGTCGGCCAGTGCCAGACCGATATTCGACAGGAAACTGCCTGTTAATACATCAACCTTGTCACGGGTAATAAGTTGCTGGGCTTCACGGATGGCATTGCCCTGATTGCCCGCATCATCACGAATCAGGACTTCCACTTTTTTGCCATTCAGGCCACCCGCCTGGTTGATTTGCTCAACCGCCAGATCAATCCCTTTTTTATACGGCTCCAAAAAAGCCGGAATGGTTTTATAACTGTTGATTTCACCAATGCGGATCACATCTTGTGCGTATGCCGTTACGGACACCGACACGGCAAGCAGCGGAGCAACACCCCATTGCCAGATCTTTCTGGAAAATGCTTTCATCATCATATTTGTAGACTCCCTGCCACAAGCCATAGACAAGCTGTTTATAAACTTATTACTGAATAATTGGAAAACGCGGGAATTAACCCGAAAAAAAGGAAATTAATAGTAATTTACTGCTTTTTGATTAATTAAAAGAAGATAGTTTGATTATATTCAAGAAAATATTTTGCTTTCTTTTGTAGAATAACAAATTCTTTTTTATTTTTAATAACTCCAACAGGTCAATCGTTTATGGCTGCAGCTTTTCTTGAAGGCAAAGTATTAAGTGTCCACCACTGGACAGATCGCCTTTTCAGTTTTACTACTACCCGCGACCAGGCCCTTCGTTTCAGTAACGGCCATTTCACCATGATCGGCTTGCCGGTTAATGGCAAACCATTGCTACGCGCCTACAGTATTGCCAGCCCCAATTACGAAGAGCATCTCGAATTCCTTAGCATCAAGGTTCCCGACGGCCCGCTTACCTCGCGCCTGCAACATATCAAGGTTGGCGACAATATCATTATTGGCCGCAAGCCTACCGGAACCCTGCTCATCGATTATCTCTTGCCCGGCAAACGGCTCTATATGCTGTCAACGGGTACGGGTCTGGCACCGTTCCTGAGCATCATGCGCGACCCCGAGACCTATGAGCGTTTTGAAGAGGTCATTCTGGTGCATGGCGTACGTTTCGTTAACGAATTGTGTTATCGCGATTATTTCATCAATGAATTGCCCAAAAATGAATTCCTGGGTGAAATGGTCACCAATCAACTCAAATATTACCCCACGGTTACCCGCGAACCCTTTGAAAACCAGGGTCGCATTACCGATCTTATCGAAAACGGCAAACTGTTCACCGACCTGAATGTCCCTGAACTCAACCCCGAAGAAGATCGCGTCATGATCTGTGGCAGCCCTGGCCTGCTGCGCGACCTGAAACCCATTCTGGAAAAACGCGGTTTTAACGAGGGCAGCACCTCCAAACCGGGCGCTTATGTGGTTGAACGCGCTTTCGTTGACCAATAAACACCCTTATCAAGCACATATTGCCCCATCAATCGCTGTTGAACTTAGCTAACCCGCTAACAGAAACAGCGATTTTTTTGTCCGGGTAATGGCCACGTAAAAACGGTTGCGTTCTATCGCATCATCACTGCCCCGGGTACTGAATCCTGCCAGGCTTGCGTTATACACCAGCACTTCATCAAATTCACGTCCCTTGGCTTCACTCACGGTATAAAAGCGGATCCCGCCCCGGGTTTTCCAGCTGGCCAAAAGCCGATCATACAGGGCAGGCCATTGCTCAAGACTTGCCTGCCGGTCAGCCAAAAATTGCAACAGACCCAGCCACGAAGACCAGGCGGTCTGTTCCAGCACCCGATGCTGAGCAGTCCCCAGACTGAACACCCCTGACATGCGTGCAAAGGTTTCCAGTTCTGCCACCAGTCCGGCTTTTGTGCTTTTATGATCAAGCCACCATTGCAGGGCGCCTTTCATCTCATCGGTAAAGGCTTCTCCTTTGACCGAGCCACCCCGCAAATGCAGATCCAGATACATGCGCAAACTGCCTGGTGTTGCCTTATGGGCAATTTCATGCTTGGCCTGTTCGTCCAGCAGGCAATGCGGCAAGCTTAAAAACTGCAGCACGGCCTCGTCCATTTTTTTTACCATGGGGGCAAACCGGGGAAAGCGTACCGAATACAAGTAAAGCAGCATGCTGACGGCAAACGTATTCACCAACGGATAAGCCAGGGCCGGGCCGCTATCGCCACTATTGAACAGATCAAAAGCCGCACGAACCTTATCTGCCCCATTGCGGCAAACCACCGCCAAATGCGGCAAACGGGCCGGTTTGAGATGGGGCAGCAAATCGGCCATCGTACCCTTTACGGCCGTAATGCCGGTTTTATGTTTGGCCATTGACTGCAATTGCCGGCCCGTCAGCTTGCCAGCCAATTCAGCCAGGGCATTGCCAAAACGGTAAGTGTGCAAGGAATGGATGGTACGGGCCGAATAGTGCTGCACATAGGTATCAAACACCGCATCGGTATCGGTACCCCGCCAGGCAAAAATATTCTGCATCCGGTCACCAACCGCCATAATACGTGCCTGCGGACTTAATACCTTAAACAGGAAGGCCAGCTGCAAAGGGGTCGTGTCATGAAACTCATCAATAAACACAAAACGGTACCCGCCCATAAAGCGCTCATCCAGGGTTTCTGACTCGAGCCGCTCCAGCAGGTCAAACACCGCCTCGGATATCAGCCGGAACCCAAACAACCCGGCTCTTTGGGCAGGCGCCACATAAGGATCCAGCAAAAGGCTTTCCGTACCTGCCTCGGGCCCGGGCCAATGGGCACGGTACGAGTCATACGCATAAAAAACGCGGCGCACAAAACGGTAATCAAAATTTAGCTTGCCTTCGCAGATGAACTCACAATCTTCAGCCGACTCGGCCTCCCAGGCCCTGGAGGCACGAAAAAAATCCATGTCGGCCATCAGCGCATTCATGTGTTCTTCATTAATCTGCGGTGCCGTGAATTCCCAGTCAAAACCTTCTTCACAGGCTTCTTCCACCAGTTGTGGCAACAATTCCCGCACGACAGCGGTACGTTCCAGCACATAACGTTCATCCCCCAGGCGACGCAACAGCTGATGCGCCAGACCGTCAATCGTACTGATGGTCAGATTCGGTTGCTCGGCCGAAACCAGCCCCCGTTTTTGCATATAGCCACTTAATACATCACGCCCGGCACGGCTGAATGTCATTAGCAAAGTCGGTGCACCAGGCACGCAATGCCGGGCCTCTTCCGCAATCAGGGTGGATTTCCCGCTACCGGCCACGCCCTCGACCAGCAAGGCCTTTTCAGGATAATGATTGAACAGGTTTTGCATGAACCAATGCTTCCATTTATAAACTCAAAATAAATATCGCTTTTTACTAAAAGTAAAAACTGTGTTTACCCCAGGCACCTTGAGGCTTAGTGTGCATCGCGTCATAATAGCATCATCATTCTTCAAATATACGCAAAAAAAATTTCCATGACAGGAGCACGACATGACTGAAAGAACCCAATGCCACCGTTTGCAGGTAGCCACCGTACTGAAAGACTTCATCGATACCCGCGCCCTGCCGGGTACCGGTGTCGATCCTGCCGCTTTCTGGCAAGGGTTCGACCAGCTTATCCATGACCTGGCCCCTGAAAACAAGGCATTGCTGGCCGAGCGTGACCGCATCCAGGCCGAAATGGACAACTGGTACCGCGCCAACCCGGGCCCCATCCAAAACATGCCTGCCTATAAGGATTTCCTGAAAAAAATCGGCTACCTGAAAGACGTACCGACCGACTTCAAGGTCAGTACCGCCAACATTGATTACGCCATTTCCGACCAGGGTGGCCCGCAACTGGTAGTACCCATTACCAATGCGCGTTATGCCCTGAATGCCGCCAATGCGCGCTGGGGCAGCCTGTACGATGCCCTGTATGGTACCGATGCCATCAGCGAAGACGATGGCGCAACCAGCACCGGAGGCTATAACCCTGTGCGCGGTGAAAAAGTCATTGCCTATGGCCGCGAATTCCTTGACCAAAGCATTCCGCTGGCCCAGGGCTCACACAAAGATGTCAGCCAATACAGCGTCAATCAGGGCGGGTTTTGTGCCACCCTCACAGACGGCAGCCAAACCACGCTGGCCGATCCCGCCTGCTTCCTGGGTTACCGTGGCAATCCCAACACCCCTGAAGCACTTGTGATTCGCCACAATGGCCTGCATTTTGAAATCCAGATCGACCGCAACCACCCCATTGGCAAACAGGACCTGGCCGGTGTCAAAGACCTGTTACTCGAATCCGCTCTCAGTACGATCATGGACTGTGAAGACTCGATCGCCGCTGTCGATGCCGAAGACAAAGTCCTGGCCTACAGTAACTGGCTGGGCCTGATGAACGGTACCCTGAGTGATACCTTCGTCAAAAACGGCAAGACCATGACCCGTACCCTGAACCCCGATCGCCAGTACACCACCAAAACCGGTGAAACAGCAACCCTGCAGGGCCGCTCGCTCATGTTTATCCGTAACGTCGGTCACTTAATGAGCAATCCGGCCATCCTTGACGAAAACGGCAATGAGGTCCCTGAAGGCATCATGGACGCCGTCATTACCAGCCTGATCGCCATTCATGACCTGAAACGTGAAGGCAGCGAACGCAACTCACATACCGGCTCCATCTATATTGTCAAACCCAAAATGCATGGCCCCGACGAAGTTGCCTTTGCCACCCAACTGTTCAGTCGCACCGAACAACTGCTGGGCCTGGCCCCCAATACCCTGAAAATGGGCGTCATGGATGAAGAGCGTCGTACCAGCGTCAACCTGAAAGCCTGCGTATTTGAAGCCAAAGAGCGCATCGCCTTCATTAACACCGGTTTTCTTGACCGCACCGGTGACGAAATCCACACGTCCATGGAAGCCGGCCCGGTTATCCGCAAGGCCGATATCAAGCAAACCGCCTGGATTGATGCCTACGAACGCAATAACGTACAAACCGGCCTGGCCTGCGGCCTGGTGGGCAAGGCACAAATCGGTAAGGGCATGTGGGCCATGCCAGACCTGATGGCTGCCATGATTGAGCAGAAAATCGGCCATTTGAAAGCCGGTGCCAATACCGCCTGGGTGCCTTCACCTACCGCGGCAACCCTGCATGCCCTGCATTACCATCAGGTTAATGTGAAGGAAGTCCAGAAAAGCCTGGAAGGTGACACCAGCGATTACCTTGACCGCATCCTGACCATCCCCGTGGCAGAAAACACCAACTGGAGCGAAGAAGAGAAACAGCAGGAGCTGGACAACAATGCCCAGGGTATCCTGGGTTATGTGGTGCGCTGGGTGGATCAGGGTATTGGCTGCTCCAAAGTGCCCGATATCCACGACATCGGTCTAATGGAAGACCGGGCCACCCTGCGCATTTCCAGCCAGCACATTGCCAACTGGCTGCGCCATGGCATTGTCAGTGAAGAGCAGGTTCGCAAAACCCTGGAACGCATGGCTGCCGTAGTTGACAAGCAAAATGAAGGCGATCCGGCTTACCGCCCCATGGTTGGCAATTTTGATACCTCTCCCGCCTTCCAGGCCGCCAGTGACCTGATCTTCAAGGGCCTGACTCAGCCTAATGGCTATACCGAGCCGCTATTGCATCACTGGCGTCAGGTTGCCAAGGCACAATATCGTTCATAAGCCGCTTATTCATAAACCCCATGCACCTTCCCCCAGGGCATGGGGTTTAACCATGATTAAGCAGTAAAGTCAATTTCATTTTCAACGGAATTAACAGAATTTAAGCGAAAAACCCTTAAAATAAAAGCTATTGCTTGCCTTACCTTTTTAAATGGTAGTAAACTCAAGCACATAGGATCATCAAAATCACACAAGGCTGAAAGGTTGCAGGGCCCCATCTGCCGTTTTTTCCGCATGGGATTCCCTACCAGACACACCACGTCACCCAAGATCAGGACGATGGAAAAAGTCAATTCAGAAACTGACATGCAAACCCCGAACACCTCCTATTCAGGGCAGAAGGAATACGCTGCTCACGGCATGCGCTATCGCTGGTATTTTTATCTGGCCCTGCTCCTCATTCCGGTCATCACCATTCTGGCTTGCAACGCGATTACCAATTTCTACAATACTCATATCGACTCCTGGGCCTACCATGACCGGTTTTATGTTCAAGAACAAAACCAGGACCCCATACCGTCACAAATCCTTTACGAGGAAGCCCGTAAATACCTTCCTGCCAATGCCATTCTGGTTAGCGCAAAAATTGATCAGTCCCCCGATAGCAGTGCCCAGTTCAAGTTCAAGGTAAACGGACTATATAACCAGAGCATTTTCCTGAACCCTTATACCGGTGAGGTACTGGGCGTCCTCGATGGCCAGCACGCCAATACCCGGTTCTGGGTGGGCACCGTTGCTTACTGGCTGGTCCTGTTACTGACATGCTGGCTGGCATTATGGTGCGCGCTCAGGATTGAACGTCACCGATCCTCCTGAGCATGCTTCATTTTCTCCTGCTTCGTCTCTTGCCGGTACTGGGTCTTCTGCTGTCCCCCCTGGTACATGCCCAAGAACAGGTCAGTCCATGCATACAATATGAAACAACAGATCAGAACCGGGTTCATATTGCCAAAATCGACCTTCACTGCCCCGGCATTCAAATCATTGGCACCCCCATCAAACAAGCCTATCAAACCACATCCAACTTTGCTTTCCCCAATCAAACAACCGTCGCCATCAACGGTGCTTTCTTTGATGAAAACAACAAGCCACAAGGTTTGAATGTCAGCAATGGCATCCTCTGGCCGGGCAGCTACGATACCCCCCACCACGCTTTTCTGGCCTGTACCATTAACAATCGCTGTTTCATCGAGGCCCCCAACCGAAAAACGGCTTATAACCCCGCCTGGCATACGGTTATCTCAGGCTGGCAAACCCTTAAAAATGGCCGTTATATCTGCCCGAATGGCAGCTCGAAAATATGTCATTCAAACGCCCGTGGCCAACATCCCCGCACAGCCCTGGGCCTTAGCAACAATAAGCGCTACCTATACCTGGTCGTGGTGGAAGGCCGCCAGGCCAATTTCAAGGGATATACCCTGAACCAGCTGGCACGCCTGTTTAAAAAAATGAATGTGAACAATGCCCTGAACCTGGATGGCGGCGGCAGCAGCACCATGATTATCAATCGCACCCGCGTCAATGAACTGCCCTCGCGCCAGTTCTTTCTGGAACGCAATGTCGCCAATCACCTTGGCATTATCGATACCACGCCGCATTAACATCACGTGTCATGCACCAAGCTGCAACGGATTAACGCGACAAGGTTTCGGTCATATCAGACAGCATTTCCAACGTTCTGCGGCTTTCAAAAAACCGCGCCTGACCGGTCACCGGATCGGTAAAACCAATTGAACGGGCCAATAGTTGCAGAGGTCTGTCAAAGTGGTCCTCTTCACGGGCAGGCAATAAAGCCGGATAGAACTCATCATTGCAAATCGGTATGCCCAGACCATTCATATGCACCCGCAGCTGGTGCTTTTTACCGGTCAGCGGTTCCAGCAAATAATGGCCCCATTTCCCGTTATGCGCCAACAGGCTGATGCGGGTACGACTGTTGGGCGCCTCGGCCACTTCTTCCATGGTGAAATACTGCGCACTTTTACGGATATGGCTCTCGCGTATCAGGGGGAATTCCAGACTGGTCTTGAAGGGAGCGATGGCCTCATAGGTTTTGTACACATCACGTGTCTGGAACAAGGTCTGGTAGGCACCCCGATGGCGTTTATTGGCACAGAAAAGCAGCAAACCCGCCGTATCCCGGTCAAGACGGTGAATCGGGCTCAACTCAAAGTTATTGAGCTGTTTGCGTAAACGGATCAGGGCGGTTTCCTGCAAATAACGCCCCCCCGGGATACTGGCCAGAAAATGGGGTTTGTCAGCCACCACCAGACATTCATCCTGGTACAGCACCGCTATCTCAAAAGGGACATTCACTTCGGCCGGTACCTCGCGGTAATACCACAACCAGCTGTCCGCGATAAAAGGACTGTCCAGCCGCATGGGTACACCGGTGGCATCCACCATATCTCCACGAGCCAGCCGCTCACGCAGTATGTCCGGAGACATATGCGGAAATTTCACCAGCAGAAAACTGAACAAATCGGGCCATTGCTGCTCCCGTGGCAAATACAGGCGGCTGGGTACAATACCATCGCGAACGGGCAAGGGAAAAGATTGAGACATGAAAACAGAAACAGGGCTAAACCGTAAAAAAACGATTATAGCCCTGTGGATGCCTACATTACAAAGCGCGTAATATGGACTCTACTGTTCCTTTCGCATCACCAAAACACATAAAGCTGTTGTCTTTGAAGAACAGCGGATTTTGCACACCGGCATAACCCGTGCTCATGGAGCGTTTAAATACAATCACCTGCTGCGCCTTCCAGACCTCAAGAACCGGCATGCCGGCAATCGGGCTGGTCGGGTCTTCGCTGGCGGCCGGATTCACGGTATCGTTGGCACCAATGACCAACACCACATCGGTATCGGCAAAGTCCTCGTTGATTTCATCCATTTCAAGCACGATATCGTAAGGCACCTTGGCTTCGGCCAAGAGCACGTTCATATGACCGGGCAAGCGGCCCGCCACCGGATGGATGCCAAAGCGCACGTTAATCCCTTTATTGCGCAAGTGCTGGGTAATTTCAGCCACCGGATACTGGGCCTGGGCCACGGCCATGCCATAGCCGGGAGTAATAATGACCGAACTGGCATTCTTCAGGATTTCGGCCACTTCCTCGGGTACCATTTCACGATATTCACCCATTTCCTCATCACTGCCACTGGCAACGGCATCATTGCCAAAACCCCCGGCAATCACCGAAATGAAAGACCGGTTCATGGCCTTGCACATGATGTAAGAAAGAATCGCCCCCGATGAACCCACCAGGGCCCCCGTCACGATCAACAGGTCATTGGACAGCATGAAACCCGCCGCGGCCGCCGCCCAGCCCGAATAGGAGTTGAGCATGGACACCACGACCGGCATATCGGCGCCCCCGATGGAAGCCACCAAATGCCAGCCAAATGCCAGGGCAATGAGGGTCATGAGAATGAGCGCAAAGGTTGAACCGCCAGAAGCAATAAATTGCCACATCAGCAGGAATGACACCAGCAATGCCAGCGCATTAAGCTTGTGACGATGTGGCAGCATTAAGGCCTTGGAACTGATGGAACCGCGCAGTTTGCCAAAAGCGACGATGGAGCCTGTAAAGGTTACCGCACCAATGAACACGCCCAGGAAAACTTCACCCAGGTGAATGTTCTGCATGGCGCCTGACAAAGTGCCATGGCTGTCGGCCGTGATATAGCTGTTGTAGCCTACAAAAACCGCCGCCAGACCCACAAAGCAGTGCAACATGGCAATCAGCTCGGGCATTTGCGTCATTTCCACTTTTTGTGCCAGACGCATGCCGATGGCACCACCAATGATCATGGCAATGATAATCCAGACCAGGCCTTCCACATTCTGGCTGAAAATGGTGGCCAGCAGGGCAATCGCCATGCCGGCAATCCCGAATGTATTGCCATTGCGGGCGGTTTCCTGTTTTGACAAGCCCGCCAGACTGGCAATGAACAACAATGCGGCAATAATATATGCCGCCATAACCAAACCTTGAGACATATTATTCACCCTTGTCTTTTCTGAACATTTTCAGCATGCGCTGCGTAACCAGGAAGCCCCCTGCAATATTGATGCTGGCAATCAGAATGGCAATAAATGCCAGCACACTGACCAACCCGTTGCCATGCCCGATTTGCAGCAAGGCACCCACCACAATAATGCCGGAAATCGCATTGGTGACCGACATAAGCGGGGTATGCAGGGAATGGGTCACGTTCCAGACCACGTAGTAACCCACTACGCAAGCCAGCACAAAAACCGTAAAGTGAGACAGGAACTCGGGGGGCGACCAGGCACCGGCCATGCCAAACAGCACGAGCAGTACGGCCAATACCCCCAACTTGAAGCGGACCGATTTCGGCTCGGTTTTTTTAACCGCGGCAACCGGCTTGGCAGCGGCGGCAGGCGCTGCCGACACACTGATGGGCGGGGGCGGGAAAGTAACGGCACCCTGGGTAATCACGCTCATATTGCGCAACACCACATCTTCCTGATTGATATCAATCTGGCCGTCTTTATCCTTGCACAGCAATTTGCTTAAATTCACCAGATTGGTGGCATACAGCTGCGAAGACTGGGCCGGCAAACGACCGGGCAAATCGGTGTACCCCACGATTTTGACGCCATTATCGGTCATGAAAACTTCACCGGCACGGGTATATTCGCAGTTGCCACCGGCGGCAGCGGCCATATCCACAATAACCGAGCCCGGTTTCATGCTGTCCACCATATCACGGGTAATCAGCTTGGGGGCCGGTTTACCCGGAATAAGGGCAGTGGTAATAATGATATCCACTTCCTTGGCCTGTTCGGCAAACAGGGCCATTTCGGCACGGATGAACTCTTCGGACATGGTCTTGGCATAACCGTCTGACGACGAACCGTTTTCATCACCAAAATCCAGTTTCAGGAATTGGCCACCCATGGATTCAATCTGCTCGGCCACTTCAAGACGGGTATCAAAAGCCCGTACAATGGCCCCTAAAGAACCTGCCGTGCCAATGGCGGCCAGGCCAGCTACACCGGCACCTATCACCAGCACCTTGGCAGGCGGCACCTTGCCGGCGGCCGTGATCTGGCCGGTAAAGAAACGGCCGAACTCGTGAGCCGCTTCAATAACGGCACGATAACCGCCAATATTGGCCATGGACGACAGCGCATCCAGCGACTGGGCCCGCGAAATGCGCGGTACCATGTCCATGGCCAGCACGTTGATCTGCTTGCCAGCCAGCTTTTGCACCAGCTCGGGATTCTGGGCCGGCCAGATAAAACTCACCAGCGTACTGCCTTCCCTGAGCAAGGCAATTTCTTCATCAGTAGGAGCATTAACCTTGTAAACCAGGTCTGATTGCCATACTTCCTGTCGTGTGCCTGTTTGTGCTCCTGCATTGATATAAGCCTGATCATCAAAACTGGCCAACTGGCCTGCCGAATGTTCAATCATGATATCAAAGCCCAGTTTTTGCAGCTGTTCAACCGTTGCTGGCGTTGCCGCCACCCTGGTCTCTGCCTGCAAACTTTCTTTGGGTATACCTATACGCACAACTTACCTCCCTATAGCTTTTAAATAAAAAAACGGTCTCAATCAATAATTTATGTTTATTTTTGTTATTGATTTTTTTCTAACGTAACATACTAACGTTTAATCATATATAGATTTTCCAACCTGACTGTTTAATAATCTGCTCATGCATTAATATAGACAAAAAAAATACAGCTCACTTTATTCAAGCTGCTATACTCCTTACCGAAATACGCAATACCAACGCAAATGCCCGGTACAAAAATCACCACTTTCCATCTTTCAGCCAGACTCACTATCGTTGTACCAATATCTTAGCTGTTTTCCAATTCATGACACCCACCCACACTAAAAAACATCAACGTGACCTCATCTGGTTTCCAGTGGCACTGGTTCTGTTTGAATTTGCGGTTTATATTGGCAACGACCTGGTGCAGCCAGCCATGCTCACCATTACGCATGAATTCAAGGTGGATGACAGCTGGGTTGCCTCTTCAATGTCGCTGTACATTCTGGGTGGTGCCCTCCTCATGTGGCTGATCGGCCCCCTGTCTGACCGGTATGGACGGCGGAGGGTCATGCTGGCCGGAACGCTATATTACGCCCTTACCAATCTCCTGATTCTGTTCAGTGTCAATATTGAAAGCTTCATGTTCATGCGACTGCTGCAGGGTGTGTCGCACTGCTTCATCGGAGCGGTAGGGTATGTCAGTATCCAGGAAGCCTTTCGGGAAAGCACCGCCATTAAAGTCATGGCTTTGATGGCCAATATTGCGCTTATTGCTCCCCTGCTGGGCCCGCTGGCCGGTGCCGCCCTCATCAGTTATGCGTCCTGGCACTGGGGGTTCATCCTGATTGCCGGCATTTGCTGCCTGAGCCTGATTGGCCTGTTTCGCCACATGCCCGAAACCGTTGACCTGCATGCCCCCAAAGAGCCCATCCGCAGCGTCCTGGCCCACTACAAAACCATTCTGCGCAACCGGACGTTCATGCAGTTGGCCCTGTTCAGTCCGATTATCGGACTACCCATGCTGGTCTGGATCGGACTGTCTCCGGTTTTTCTGGTCAAAGACCTTGGCCTGGACAATCTGGGCTATGCCAAATCCCAGATTCCCATTTTTGCCTGCCTGATCCTGGGCAACCTGACCCTGGCCCGCCTGTCCGGGAAAGTTCCACTTGGTCAAACCGTCTACTATGCACTGCCACTGGTTTTTCTGGGTGGACTCAGCCTGTTGCTGGCCGGTCTGCTGCCCGCCTTTACCCTGGCCGGGCTGATTGTGGGCATGAGCCTGCTGTCCTTTGCCCAAGGCTTGAGTTTTGCCGTCCTGTACCGCCTGACCCTGCTTTCCTCAACGGCTCCCAAAGGCGTGGTGGCCGGTGCCATGAGCCTGATCATGATGTTCATGTCCGCCCTCAGTATTGAAACCTTCAAATGGCTTTATGTCAGCACCCATTTGCCCTGGCTCTGCATCGCCTGCGCGGCTCTGGCTGGCATCTATGCCTGGCTGACCTTTCCGGTCATGCGCCTGGCCATGCAAAAAAACGATCCGGCCTAACCCTTATCCCTGCGCCAGACCATGGGTTTACACCATCATTGCTGTTAAAATCGTCCCAACAAGACTTTTTTACATTCCATTGTCATGGCCATCCATAAGAACAATAACCTGCCGCTGGTATCCGTCCGGGCACTGAAAAAACATTTCTCCATCGACAAACACCAGACCGTCAAGGCCCTGAACGGTATTTCATTCGATATCCATCAAGGTGAAACATTCGGCCTGGTGGGAGAATCCGGCTGCGGCAAGTCCACGGTGGGACGCACCATTATGGGCCTGTACCCGCCCACGGCAGGCCAGGTATACATTCATGGCAAAGATATCCACCAGGCAAGCGAACAAGACAACAGAACAAGGTGCCGCCAGGTCCAGATGATCTTCCAGGACCCTTACGCCTCGCTTAATCCACGCGCCACCATTTTTGAAATTATTGCCGAACCGCTGGAAATCCATCAGGTTCATAAAGACAAAAACGCCCTGCGCCAACATGTTTACAGACTCCTTGAAGAAGTGGGGTTAAGTCCCACCCAGGCACACCGCTACCCGCATGAATTCTCGGGTGGCCAGCGCCAGCGCGTAGGCATTGCCCGTGCACTGGCTCTCGAGCCGGATATCATCATTGCCGATGAACCGATTTCGGCCCTTGACGTCTCCATCCAGGCCCAGATTGTGCTGCTTTTGCAACGCCTGCAGCAAGAAAAAGGCCTCACTTACCTGTTTATTGCCCATGATCTGGCCATGGTGAAATACTTGTCAGACCGGGTGGGTGTCATGTATCTGGGCCAGATGGCCGAAGTGGCTGCCAGCGATGAGTTATATGCCAATCCCCTGCACCCTTATACCCAGGCATTGCTTTCCGCAATCCCGGTGCCCGACCCCGATCTGGAAAAACAGCGGCAACGTATTTTGCTCAAGGGCGAACTGCCCAGTGCCATCAATCCACCGGCCGGATGTGTATTTCATACCCGCTGTCCGCAGGCACAGGCCATTTGCCGGCAACAGGCTCCTGTCTGGAAAGAGCATGCACCGGGCCATTTTGCCGCCTGCCACCTCATTGCCGAAGGAAACCGCTAACTTGAAAAACTACCTCATCAAACGATTCCTGCTCATGATCGGCACGATCCTCACGATCGCCTCGCTCACTTTTATCCTGATGCACCTGATTCCGGGCTCTCCTTTTGAACAGGACCGGCAAACCAGTGTTGCCGTGCAAGAGAACCTGCGCGCCTTCCACCAACTTGACCAACCCCTGTACATCCAGTACTTCAGCTACCTGAAATCCATTGCCACCTTCAACTTCGGACCGTCCATTGCCAATCCCGATACCACCGTCAATGAATTGATTGGCCGCGGTTTTCCGGTTTCATTCGAACTGGGCATGTGGGCCATTGGCATTGCCCTGGTTTCGGGCCTGGTGCTGGGCGTCATGGCCGCCCTACACCATAATGGCTTGATTGACCACCTGTGCATGGGCATTGCCGTACTGGGCATTTCCATCCCCAATTTCGTGCTGTCCACCCTGCTGATCCAGGAATTTGCCGTCAATCTGGGCTGGTTTCCGGCCGCCACATGGCGTACGCCCATGCATATGGTGTTGCCGGTAACCGCCCTGGCGACCGCCCCCATGGCCATCATTGCCCGACTGATTCGCGCCAGCATGCTTGAAACCCTCACGCAGGACTACATCAAAATGGCCCGTGCCAAAGGCCTGTCACCCATGCGGGTGGTTATCCGGCATGCCCTGCGCAATGCGCTCATGCCGGTCGTGACCCTGCTGGGCACCCTGATGGCCTCCATCCTGACCGGTACTTTCGTGATCGAAAAGATTTTTGCCATTCCAGGTATGGGTCGCTATTTCATCGACTCCATCAGCACCCGCGACTATCCCGTTATCATAGGCACCACCGTTTTCTACAGTACCATTCTGGTTTTCATGCTGTTTCTGGTCGATATGGCATATTGCCTGCTGGATCCCCGCATACGACTTCACCATAAAGAGGCGCAGGCATGAGCGGACACGAGCAAGACCATTTTCCGCCCGAATGGCTGCAACCGGCCGTTAAAAACCCGGAAGATAGCCATCAGGCCATGCAAAGGCCTTATGTTTCCTACTGGCAGGATGCCTGGCAACGACTGCGCCGCAATAAACTGGCCATGCTCGGGCTGGTATTTTTGCTGGCGCTGATCGGTATGGCCCTGTTTGCCCCCCTGTTCTCCCCTTATTCCGCCACCGCCCAGGACCTCAGAAACCAAAACCTGCCACCTTCAGCCCTGCATTGGTTTGGCACCGATGACCTGGGTCGAGACGTCTTCACCCGGACCTGGCAAGGTGCCCGGATCTCACTGTTTGTCGGATTCATGGCGGCCCTGATTGATTTTGTGATTGGAGTGGCATACGGTGGATACAGCGGCCTGAAAGGCGGCAAAACCGATACCGTCATGATGCGTATTGTCGAAATCCTGTATGGCCTGCCCTATTTGCTCATGGTGATCCTGCTAATGGTAGTCATGAAACCCAGCCTGTTAACCATTATCATTGCCCTGACCATCACCGGCTGGATCAGCATGGCAAGGATCGTGCGCGGCCAGGTCCTGCAACTCAAAAACCTCGAGTTTGTCACGGCCTCACAAACCTTCGGTGCCAGCACCGGCCGCATTATCCGTAAAAACCTGCTGCCCAACACCATGGGCCCCATTATTGTACAAATGACACTGACCGTACCCAGCGCGATTTTTGCGGAAGCTTTCCTGAGCTTCCTGGGATTGGGCATACAGGCCCCCCATGCCAGCTGGGGTGTCATGACCAATGATGCCTTACCCGTTATCTTGTCCGGTGACTGGTGGCAATTGTTTTTCCCGGCCCTGTTCATTTCCCTGACCATGTTTGCCTTCAATGTGCTGGGAGATGGCCTGCAGGATGCCCTGGACCCAAAACTGAAGAAATAGCGATGAATACACCTGCCTTGCTTGAAATTCGACATCTTTCAATCCAGTTCCGCACCCATGGCGGACAGATTCATGCCGTACGTGACCTGTCGCTCACCGTGCGACCCGGTGAAACCCTGGCCATTGTAGGTGAGTCGGGCTGCGGCAAATCGGTTACCTGCAATGCCATCATGGGGCTGTTGCCAAAGCACTCCGCCAGGATTACCCAGGGTGAAATCCTGTTTAAGGGACAAAACCTGCTGGATCTGGATGCAAAGGCCATGCGCCAGCTGCAGGGCAACCGGATTGCCATGATTTTCCAGGACCCGATGACAGCACTGAACCCCACCCTGACCATTGGGGAACAATTAACCGAAGGCGTTATCAGGCATCAAAACCTGACGCCTGATATTGCCAGACAAAAAGCCGAAAAAATGCTTTCCCTGGTCGGTATTGCCAATCCACAGGAAAGGTTGGGCCAGTATCCGCACCAATTGTCGGGAGGCATGCGCCAGCGCGTGGTCATTGCCATTGCCCTGATGTGTGAACCGGAACTGCTGATTGCCGATGAACCTACCACGGCCCTGGATGTAACCATACAGGCACAAATCCTGGACCTGTTCAGCCATATCCAGGCCGCCACCGGCATTTCCATCATCCTGATCACCCATGACCTGGGGGTGGTGGCACAAATTGCCAGCCAGGTAGCCGTCATGTATGCCGGGCAGTGTGTGGAGTCGGGCTCCCAACGGGATATTTTCTATCATCCGCAACACCCTTACACCCAGGGTTTGCTGCAATCTGTCCCGAGACTGGATATGGCGCGCGAAAGCCTGCAGCCCATTCCCGGTCAGCCGCCTGACCTGTTTTCACCGCCACCGGCCTGCAGTTTTTACCAGCGATGTCCCAAGGCCCTGGTTATTTGCGACAAAGTCCCGCCCAAACTCACTACAATCAGTCACACTCAACAAAGCCTGTGCTGGTTGCAAGACTTACGCACCCGTAGTAATTTATCCGCCTGCCTGTAAAACAAAACAGGCAATCACGCAACTGCTTAACGAAGGATATTCCCCATGAAACAAAAACTGTTGGCTGCCTGTCTTGTAAGCGTTTTGACGACCACCCTGTCTGGTCCCGCTTTAGCTGAAAAGGTGCTGCGCCTGAACAACACCGAGGAACCGACCTCATTGCATCCGGCCGCCGGTTTCAACCTGATTTCCTGGGAACCGCTCAACAACCTGGTTGAGGGCCTGGTCAGGCTCGATGAGCAGCATCTGGCAGCCCCGGCCACCGCCGAAAGCTGGCAGGTTTCCGATGATGGAAAAACCTATACCTTCAAGTTGCGTGCCAACGCCAGGTGGTCCAATGGCGACCCGGTAACAGCCCATGATTTCGTTTACGGCTGGACCCACATGCTGGCCCCTGAAACCGCTTCACCAGCCGCTTTTCTGGCTTACCCCATTGCCGGTGCCAAAGCCTTCAACGAGGGCAAAGGCCAGGATCCGGGCATCAGGGCACTGGATGATCACACCCTGGAAATCACACTGGAAGCACCCAATGTCTCTTTCCTTAATGTCATAACCAATCCGAACTTCGCACCCCTTAACCGGAAAGTGGCCCAGGCCAACCCAACATGGCATACCGAAGCCAAGACCTATGTAAGTAACGGGCCTTTTTTGCTAAAAGACTGGAAACATGCGCAAAACATGCGCTTTGAAAAAAACCCGCATTACTGGGATGCCGCCAGTGTACAAATTGATGCCGTGGATTTTGCCATGGTCAATGACCCGAACACCTCGTATCAGATGTATCGCACCGGCGAACTGGACATGACACCCTCGCCCCTGCCATCCGCCCTGTATGATAAAGTCAAAGACCATAAAGACTTCAGGAATGTACCGCAGGCCGGCGGTTATTTCTTCCGCTTCAATACCCAAATGCCCCCTTTCCAGAATGCGGATATCCGCAAGGCATTTGCCTTGGCTGTCAACCAGGAAGACATTGTGAAATATGTCACCAAACAGGGACGCCAGGCCGCCTACGGTTTTGTGGCACCGGGTTTTACCGGCCCCAATGGCAAAGATTTCCGTGAAGAAAGCGGCCATCTGCTAAGCACCAACCCGGAAGCCGCCAAACAACACCTTGCCAAGGGTATGGCCGATGAAAATTACCAAACCCTGCCCCCTGTCACCCTTAGCTATATCAACAACCCCAGCGACCGGAAAATTGCCGAGGCCATACAAAACATGTACCGGGAAACCCTGGGTGTGGATATCCAGCTGCAAAGCATTGAAAGCAAGGTTTTTTATGCCAAGCAACGCGGGCTTGAACTGCAATTCTCACGCAGTTCTTTCGTCAATGATTATGCCGACCCTTACAACTCACTGGAAAGTTTCCTGGGCAACTCGTCCATGAACCGCACCGGTTGGGTCAACCCTGAATACGACAGTCTGGTTAACCAGGCGAACACCGAGCCGGATGCCCAAAAACGCTGGGATCTGCTTTTACAGGCTGAAAAGATCCTGTTTGACGAAATGCCCATTTTTCCGCTTTTTTTCTATAATCAAATTTATCTGCAAAAAGAAAATATCAGTGGAATACTGCGTCATCCCGTTGGCTATATCGACTTGAAATACACCCAAATTAAATAAAAGTAAGGAATACTCATGATTGACCTCATTATTGCCGATTTGGAAAACCCGGCTCACGCTGCGGCAATATTAACTGTCTTGAATGATTACGCTTCCGACCCCTCCGGCGGTGGGCAGGAGTTATCAGCCCATGTACAGAAAAACCTGATTTCCTCCCTGAAAAAACGCAGCAATATCTACACGATTCTCGCTTTCCGCCAACAACAGCCTGCTGGAATAGCCTTATGCATGGAAGGCTTCTCCACTTTTACCTGCAAACCCCTGCTTAATATCCAGGACTTTGCGGTGTTAAGGCCCTATCGTGGCCAGGGTATTGGCAAGCTCATGCTTGGCCGGGTCAAACAACTGGCCAAAAACCTGGGTTGCTGCAAAATCACCCTTAAAGTCCTTGAAGGCAATACGGCGGCACGTCAGCTCTACGAAGAAGAGGGATTCCTGGACAGCCACATCAACCCTGCCCTGGGAAAAGCACTGTTCATGCAATTTCCCATGGAAACAGAACGAGCGACAACTGACTGATTCTACTGTTTTTTTCAATAGGTTTCCAAAAAGCGTCATAGCCAAATCTGGAAACATCTGTTGCGGACAATAACAATCCGTTCTCCTTACATTTGAGATGATGAGCTTGACAGCGTTTGACATTGCAAGGAGTTGATGATGAACCTCAAAAGCCAAAGTCGCATTATTCTGATTGGGCTGTTCAGCCTGGCTATTACCGGATGTGCCGGATATGACCGGTATGGCTACAACAGCAACCAACGTACAACCGCCACCGTAGGTGGTGCCGCACTGGGTGGTTTGGCGGGTGCCGTGGTTTCCGAAGGTGACCCTTTGGTGACTGTAGGTGGTGCAGCCCTTGGAGGCCTGATCGGCAATCAGCTTTACCGGGATGATGACCGTTCATACCGCCGTAGCCGCGATCGTGATAACCGGTACTACCGACGCACGTACGATAACAACCGCCGCTACCAGAACAATCGTCAATACCGGGACCGCCGATATTGGGAATGATTTTCCCGTTCCACACTAAGGCCAGCCAGCCTGTTATTGGCTGAAAACGCCCTGGCAGGAAGACATTCCAGGTACCAGGGCGTTTTCATATCATGATGATAGGTCAATGGCATTCAAATCACATCATAGCCGGCGTCTTCGATGGCTTGCCGGATTTGTGCCATGCTGACCTGGCCATTGGTGCTGACTTTCACCGTTTTTTCTTCAAGACTGACCTGGGCAGCTTCTACACCCTTTATTTCCTCCAGGGCTTTCTTGACATGGGCAACACAATTGCCGCAGCTCATGCCATCCACCTTAAATTCCAATTCCTTTTCCATGATGGTTTCCTATTGCTTAAACAAGATTGAAAATACACGCCTATCTTAAACCTTCCCACAAGGGTAATGTCAAGACAGACCCCTTCCCGTCTGCCGCCCATTTACAAGGCATCAACGCCGTTATCTGCCATTAACCGCCGTGCAATATCCTGGCCACCCGGTTTTCATGCTGGCCATCCATTTCACCGGGCAAGATGATGCGGCCATCCAGGGCCGTAACCCCCCGATAACCCACCGCAAAGGTACGAAAGCCCATACGTGCATAATGAGCGCTGTAATCGTAATTATCATGATGATGGCCATGAAAATGCGTATGCACGCCCAAATGACGGGCCAGCTCATCGAGCACCTGAAAGCCGAAACGGTTACACGAGGGCGCCTCATGCGTCACCAGTACATCGGCTTTCTCTTTTAACAGGGCCTCGTACTCGGAAGGAAAAATCGTGCTGCGATGCCGCAGATTCACGCCATTGCGCCAGCTGGCACGGAAACCGCCCCCGGCAATAAACGCCTCAGGAGAATAAAAATTCCAGCCAGGCTTGGCCGGATCCCAGATTTTTCCGCGAAAGACCCCTCCCAGGCCGGCAATCCGCACTCCCGCCACCTCACACACCCGGCCGCTTAAATTACGGTGTTTCAATTCGGAAAGGAACAGATTGTCGTATTGCTGTTCGGTGTCGGTATCGTGATTGCCGTGAATCCACCAGACCTCAGTCAGATTGATGATATCGGCCAGTTGTTCATGAAACGGATACGGTGTTTGTATATCTCCCAGAAACACAATGGCCTGGGGTTTGATTTGCCTGACAATCTCAGTGCAATGATCAAATCCGCCATGCGTATCTCCAAAGAAAAGAATTTTATTGTTTGTATCCATAAACATTCATTTGGCGTCTGTTTCGTTGAGAAGACCATGAATCTGACCGCTCCCATCCTCCTGCCCCTAATCATAGCTTAATTTGGCCTTTCATTAAGGGCAATCCCGCCACAAATTGCCAGACGTGTTCCAGGCAGTCATTTCCTTTGGCTGAAATCACAGTGCAACCCACACGGGCCACCCAAAAAAGCATGATGAAAAAACCAGAAAATAAATATTCACGGAAAAAAAATAATTCTATTTTTTACCTGTCAAAATTTCAAAAACAAATAACTTTAAATATTAAATAATTATTTAATTACATATTAAACAAAATAAATTAAATGGAAATATTTGATAAATATGATTATTTTTGTTAAACTGACGGTCTATAAAATTTATATATTCAAATTGTGTTCATCATGTCACTCACATGATTTAACCTGTCAATGGGTAAATTTATTTCACCCTTCAATTAATGTTGGTATGTATCGACGGCAGCGCCGTTTTCCGCACACCCTCTTTGGCAAGCACAGTTATTCTTCAGTAACCTGCGAAACTTAAGGAGGCTTAGCGCCATGCTTAAACCTAATAAACTCCTCTCAGCAACCATTTTTTCAATGGCTATCCTGGGCCTGGCCCAATCTGCCCAGGCTGCTGACACCCCTCAATGTGAAGTTAACCGCCCCATCAATATTGGTGGCATGAATTGGGAATCCAATCTTATCCTGGCGGATATCGAAAGCTATATCCTGCAAAAAGGCTATGGCTGCAAAACCGATATCCTGCCCACCGAAACCCTGCCCGCCATTGCCGCCCTTGAGCGCGGCAACCTGGATGTCAAGCCCGAAGTCTGGCTCAATAGTGTGCGTGACCCATGGGAAAAGGCCGTCCAGTCAGGCAAAGTCAAAAAAACCGGCGATATTTTCACCGGTGGTGAAGCCTGGTTCATTCCCAAATACACGGCGGAAAAATACCCCGACCTGAAAACCGCTGCCGATCTGGTCAAATACAAAGACAAATTCAAAGATCCCGAAGACCCCTCCAAAGGCCGCATTTACGGTTGCCCGGCCGGTTGGGGCTGTGAAGTCGTTACCAACAACCTGCATAAAGCCTTCAATCTTGAAGACAGCTTCAATATGTACTCACCCGGCACCGGTGCGGCACAAAAAGCGGCCCTGACCTCTGCCTACAAACGCAAACAGGACTTTGTTTTCTACTACTGGTTCCCGACACCGCTGGTCAGTTCCCTGGAACTGGTTCAGCTTGAAATGCCGCCATACGATGAAGAAAAAAACCGCTGCCTGACTTCCCTGAACTGTGAAAATCCACAACCGGCAGCCTATCCTGAAAACCCGGTCTTCACCGGCATTAACGTGGAGTTTGCCAATCAGGCGCCCAAACTGGCCGAATTTTTCTCTAAAGTAAAACTCCCTCTTCCCGTCCTGGATGCCGCCATGGCACGCATGGAAGAAACCGGGGATGATCCACGCGATATTGCGCTGTGGTTCCTGAAAAACCATGCCGACACATGGACACAATGGGTTCCCGAAGACGTGGCACAACGCGTCCAATCCTCCCTGTAAGAATTACCGTCACAATAAAAAACAACGGCTTCCGGCCCGTTTCCCTTCCACGGGAACCGGGCTGGTCGCGGTTGCTCTTCCATCTAAAAAACGGATAACTTATGTTTCCAGAACTCATTTCCCCTCGTGGCATACGTGACGGTATTGACAACTTTGTCGATACCCTGGTCATGAACTATGCCGATACCCTTAACAGCCTGGCAGAACCCTTCCTGACCGCCCTGGTCTGGCTTGAACAATTATTACGGAATGCGCCCTGGTGGAGCGTCATTATTGCCACCATGCTAATTGCCTATGGCATGAGCCGCCGCCTCAGTTTCAGCCTGGGTATGGGTGTGCTGCTATTCCTGCTGGGTGCACTTGGCCTGTGGGACGCCGGCATGCAAACGCTCTCGCTCATGATCATGGCCACCGGACTTTCCATCCTTATCGGTATTCCCTTGGGCATTCTCATGGCTAAATTCGACCGGTTCCGCGCCATCATGCTCCCCGTGCTGGACATCATGCAAACCATGCCCAGCTTTGTTTACCTGATCCCTGTCGTGATGCTGTTCGGCTTGGGTAAAATTCCGGCTATTATCGCCACCGTCATTTATGCCGTACCACCGGTTATCCGCTTAACCGACCTTGGCATCCGTCTGGTTGACGCCGAAGTGCTGGAAGCCTCCAAGGCCTTTGGTGCCTCTGGCACACAACAGTTGTTTGGTGTGCAAATTCCCCTGGCCCTGCCCAACATCATGGCCGGTATTAACCAAACCACCATGATGGCGCTTTCCATGGTGGTGATTGCCTCCATGATTGGTGCCCGCGGGCTGGGTTATGAGGTCTTGCTGGGCATTAACCGCCTGGAAGTGGGCCGCGGCCTGCTGGCAGGATTGGGGATTGTCATTCTTGCCGTGCTATTTGACCGCATTACCCAGTCTTATGGAAAACGCAAACAGATCAGGGGTACACAATGAGCAAAATAGAAGTCAAGAATATCTACAAAATATTCGGCAAACAGCCGGAAAAATGGCTGGATGCCGTCAAACGGGGCATGAGCAAAGAAGAGTTGCTAACCCAAAGCCAGCATACCCTGGGCCTGAAAGATATTTCCCTGAATATTGAAGAAGGCAGCATTTATGTCATTATGGGCCTGTCCGGTTCGGGAAAATCCACGTTAATCCGCCACTTTAACCGGCTTATCGAACCCACCGCCGGCCAGATCCTGGTTGATGGCACCGATGTGATGAAACTGGGCAAAAAAGAACTGGAAAAATTCCGCCAGAAAACCATGAGTATGGTGTTCCAGCGCTTTGGCCTGCTGCCCCATAAAACCACCCTTGAAAACGCCGCCTACGGACTGATTATCCAGGGAGTTGACAAAGACAAGGCACAGGAAACCGCCCGTTACTGGCTTGAACAGGTTGGCCTGGCCGGTTTTGAAAACCAATACCCCAGCCAGCTGTCCGGCGGCATGCAACAGCGGGTTGGCCTGGCACGGGCCTTGGCCACCGATGCTGAAATATTGCTCATGGATGAAGCTTTTTCAGCGCTTGACCCACTCATTCGCCGGGAAATGCAAAACCAGCTGCTGGAGCTGCAATCGCGCCTGAACAAAACCATCGTGTTCATTACCCACGACCTGGATGAGGCGCTGCGGCTGGGCAACCGGATTGCCATCCTAAAGGACGGAGAACTGATCCAGGAGGGCACACCCGAAGATATCCTGCTCTCACCCAACAATGAGTATGTCGAGGCATTCCTGCAGGATGTCAACCGCAGCAAGATCCTGAATGCGGGCCATGCCGTCAACCAAACCCGTTTGACCCTGTCCATGCGGACCCGTCCAACACTGGCACTGGAAAGAATGAAACAGTACGATTACCAATTTGCCCCCGTGCTTGATGGTAATCTGATTGCCGGCATCCTGCATTTTAGCGATGCCGAACAGGCGGTCAGAAGCGGGCTGCGTGATATTTCCAGTCTGGTCAAGGATATTATCAGTGTGCCGGCCAGCACCGGCCTGGATGCCGTCCTGACCCATATGCTGCAGTCTGATCAGCCGCTGGCCGTTACCGATGAAAATGATGAATTCATAGGCATGATGTCACGCACCAAGGTCGTGGAACTGGTCACTACGGACAACGCCAATACCGAGAACGGCAATGATGCTGGCAGCACCCCTGAAAATCCAGACAGCAACAGCAACACTGACGGCACTTCAGATACCAACAGTCATGCGGACGATCAGGATAAAAGCGCCTGATACGGTCCCTATATGGCACATAATGGCAAACAGCCCCTTGAATGTAATGCTCAAGGGGCTGTTTTTTTGTGACCGACAATCACAGTTATTGCTTAAGCTTGTAACCGGTCCTGAACAGCCAGGCAATAAAGCCAAGGCAAACAAACAGGAACACCACGATCATGCCCAGGCTGATATGGTGATTAACATCGGATACACCGTAAAAACTCCAGCGAAAACCGCTAATCAAATAGACCACCGGGTTCAGCAAAGCAATTTTCTGCCAGAACTCGGGCAACATATTGATGGAATAAAACGCGCCACCCAGAAAAGTAAGCGGTGTGATCACCATTAACGGAATGATTTGCAGTTTTTCAAAGCCTTCCGCCCACAAGCCAATAATAAAACCGAACATGCTGAACGTGACCGCTGTCAGAAACAGGAACAGCAGCATCCAGACCGGGTGCTGTATTTCATAATCCACAAACAGCCGTGCTGTTAATAATATCAACGCACCCACCATAACCGATTTGGTGGTTGCCGCCCCCACATAACCAACAACCACTTCCACAAAAGAGACCGGCGCCGACAGTATTTCGTAAATGGTTCCCGACCAGCGTGGCATGTAAATGCCAAACGAGGCATTGGAAATACTCTCGCTAAGCAGGGAAAGCATGATCAGGCCGGGTATGATGAACGCCCCGTAACTGACCCCGTCCACCTGCCCCATGCGCGAACCGATGGCCGCACCAAACACCACAAAGTACAGGGAAGTGGACAATACCGGCGAAGCAATGCTTTGCGTCAGGGTCCGGAAAGCCCGGTTCATTTCAAACAGGTAAATGGCTTTAATGGCATACCAATTCATGACCGCTCCTTGACCAGATTGACAAAAATTTCCTCCAGTGAACTTTCCTTTGATTTCAGATCGGAGAATTCAATCTGCGATTGGCCCAGCCGTTTCAGAAATAAAGCGATATTACCGGAACCGCCCTGCTCCTGCTGGGTATCATAGCTATAAACCAGTGTTTTACCCCCATCGGCAAGACTCAACCGAAATGCTGCCAACTCGGGCGGAATAAACATCAGCGGAGTATTGAGCTGCACATGCAGCTCTTTTTTGCCCAACTGACGCATCAGAGTTGCTTTTTCTTCCACCAGCACAATTTCACCATGATTGATCACCGCAATCCGGTCTGCCATATCTTCAGCTTCCTCAATGTAATGGGTGGTCAAAATAATGGTTACCCCGTTTTCCCGTAAACGACGCACCATACGCCACATATCATGACGAAGTTCCACATCCACCCCTGCAGTGGGCTCATCCAGAAACAAAATGTCCGGTTCGTGGGCCAGGGCCTTGGCAATTAACACTCGCCGCTTCATACCTCCGGAAAGGCTCAAAAGCCTGTTCTTGCGTTTGTCCCATAATGACAGATCACGCAATACCTTTTCGATATAAGCCGGATTGGACGGCTTGCCAAACAGTCCCCGACTGAAGCTGACAGTGGCCCAGACGGTTTCAAAAGCATCGGTATACAGCTCCTGGGGCACCAGACCAATCTTGGGGCGTATTTTCCTGGCATCCCGGACAATATCCATGCCATCAACAGTTACGCTGCCACCGGTCGCATTCAGCAAACCGGTCACGATGCCAATCAAGGTGGTTTTACCGGCACCATTGGGCCCCAGCAAGGCCAGGATTTCCCCGCGCCGAATATCAAGACTGACCTTTTTAAGCGCACTAAAACCGTTTTTATATGTTTTGTCCAGTTCCCTGATGGACACAATCGTGTCTGCATTCTCCATGCCTGTTTCCTGATGATTGACTTGCTTGCCTGACTGCGGAATAAATACCAACGTTTCCAGCAGTCCCTGATTGCGCTATGATTATTCCATCTTTTTAACATTCTTCATATTACATAATCATGATGTCATCTGTTCCAGGAACACGAGGTTACGCTCAAAAGCCCGAAAAATTCGCCAAAGACTATGAAAGCGTCACGTTTGAAAAAGTCCACAAGGCCGTCATGCACTATTACCCCATTCACGACAAACTGGCCAGCATTCTGGATATTGGTGCCGGTACCGGTCGCGATGCCGCCGCATTGGCTCGGGCTGGCCACTTTGTGGATGCCGTTGAACCCACTGCCGGTATGCGTGAACATGGCCAGCAACTGCATGCCCAGGAACAAATCAACTGGATTGACGATAACCTGCCCCATTTGCACACCATTACCGCCAGCAAAAAAAAGTATGACCTGCTACTGTTAACCGCGGTATGGATGCACCTGACACCAAAAGAAAGGGAAACCGCCATGCACGTTTGCAAAGGCCTGCTCCTGCCCAATGGCGTCATGTCCCTGTCCCTGCGTCATGGTCCGGTACCTGTCGACCGCCATATGTTTGATATTCCCGATGAGGAAGTAATTGAACTGGGCAAGGCACATGGCCTGCACCTGCTGCATCACAGTGTTCACAAGGGTGACACGCTGGGTCGCAATGAGGTTCACTGGAGCCATGTGGTTTTTTCTGCCGCGCCTTCCGTATAAACACACCATCATAAAAAGTTGAAACTTTAAATGATTATTGAATATACCCGCTTCGCCCGACAGCATTTTCCGGAACTGTGCCAGCCCCGCCCCCTGGACAGCCACAAGGGTACTTTTGGTACCCTGGGCATTCTGGCCGGTGGCAAAAACATGGTGGGTGCGGCCCTGCTGGCAGCGCGCGCGGCCCTGAAACAGGGTACAGGACGGGTTCATGTCGGTTTTACCCAGGACAGCCAACCACTGGAAGTCGATACCGTGCAGCCCGAACTCATGCTCAATACGGCAGGCAAACTGCTGGGCAAAGAAGATATTGGCGCATGGGTGGCCGGTTGCGGCATGGGCCTGACACCACTGGCGCAAAATTGCCTGGCAACCCTCTTCAACCGTTATCCGCATACCGCCATTGTGCTGGATGCCGATGCCCTGACCCTCTTGTCTGAACACGCCTTTGCGCTTTCCCATGAAAAGGGTTCACTGGTCTTGACACCTCACCCCAGTGAAGCGGCCCGGCTGCTGGGTTGCACCACTGCCGATATCCAGAAAGACCGGAATCAGGCAGCACGACAAATTTCAGGAAAATATACCGCCTGGACGGTCCTGAAAGGCTATCAAACCGTTATCTGCAGCCCAAAAAGTGAGATCACGGTTAATCACACCGGCAACCCGGGCCTGTCCACAGCAGGCACCGGTGACGTGCTGGCAGGCATGATTGGCGCCTGTCTGGCACAGGGTATCACGCCTGAACAGGCCATTGCCGGAGCGGTATGGTTGCATGGCGCCGCAGCCGATTATCTGGTATCACAGGGCATTGGCCCTGTCGGCATGACGGCTGGAGAAGTACTGGAGGCGGCCAGAACGGTACGCAACCTGATTGCCTGTCATTCTTGATATGAACTACCCACCACTTTAGAAGTGGGGCTTCCTAGGTAATACACAGACTTGATTGGGTGCGCTGCACCCCATCAGAGGTTATGCAAATTGACTGGGCTAACTCCCTCGCACCGAGGGTTTTTTACTGGTTCCCATGCTCCTGCGTGGGAACCAATCCATTTACAGCAACTCTTTACGCAATTCTGCCGCACTCTTGGGCGACAACAGGCCTGGTGGCACATCAAACGCTGTTTTCGCGCCGGTTTGACCCATCTGGTTCAATCTGTAAGCGGCACGGGCATAGGCAACCAGCACGCTGGAGGTAAACTCAGGATTGCTGTCCAGGGCCAGTGAATATTCCATAACCTGGTTGGTGCCCGCACCGGTTTTGCCACTGCGAATCACAAAGCCACCATGCGGCATGGCAGTGTGATCACGTTTGAGTTCTTCTTCGGTAATAAAAGTAACCGTGGTGTCGTAATCGGCAAAATAATCGGGCATGGTCACGATAGACTGTTCCACTTCACTGGCACTGGCGCCTTCGGCCAACACCACATAGCAATCACGCTTGTGTTTTTCACGGGTACTTAGTACAGGCATGGTACCACTGCGTACCTTGTTCATGGCTTCTTCCACCGGAATGGTGTATTGCACACCGGCCTTAACGCCCGGCAGGCGGCGAATCGCATCAGAGTGCCCCTGGCTTAAGCCCTTGCCCCAGAACGTATAAGTAGCGCCTTCTGGCAAAATGGCTTCGCCAAACAGACGGTTAATTGAAAACAGACCCGGATCCCAGCCAATGGCGATCAGGGATGTCTTGCCAGCCAGTTCGGCCGAATTGTTCACTGCTTCAAAATACTCGGGAATTTTGGCATGCGTGTCAAAACTGTCAACCGTGTTGAACAAGGCAGAAAGAGCCGGTCCCTGCTCGGGCAAATCGCTTTTCGAACCACCACACAATACCAGTACATCTATTTTGTCCTGAAATTGGGCAATATCGTCCAGCTTGTACACAGGTACGTTTTTATTGACCAGTGCAACATCGGCTGGATCACGACGTGTAAATACCGCTACCAATTCCATATCGGGTGTTTTTGCAATGGCAAGTTCCGTACCACGACCTAAATTGCCGTAACCGGCAATACCCACTCTGATTTTCTGACTCATGCAATCGTTCTCCGTTTAAAGACAACAATTTTAACCGCAATTGCTACCCAAGTTTTACGCATGACAGATCACCAGCCATGTTAATGCCCCCCTTACATCCACATTCAGGTCGCCACGGCTGGATTTCACTTTTCGCAAGGCAGGCCGGATTCAGGCAAAAAACCCGCTTCACGCAAAATTTCTTCAGTATGTTCGCCCAAATTGGGGGCATGCCGGTAAATACCGGGCGGGGTGCGTGAATAATTACCCACTGGTGCCACCGTACGTAAATGACCCTCGGTGGGATGCACCATTTTCACAATCTGTCCCATCGCCTGCAAATGAGGATCTTCCAGCAAATCTTCCACCTGATTCAAGGGGGCAACCGGAATATCTGCCGCCGACAGGGTTTCAACCCAATAGGCAACGGTATTGCCCAAAATCATGTCAGCCAGAAAACCATATACCTGGTTCACATGCCGGGCCCGGGATTCAACTGATTCGAACACCGAACCGGGCTCCAGCAAATCGGATCGTCCCACCAGATCCAGAAAGCGCTGCCAATGCCCATCGGTGTGCACAATCACGCAAACATAACCATCTGCCGCCTGATACGGTTTACGTGGTTCCACCAACAGACGGGAATAACCCATTTCGCCTTTGGGGGGTTCAAACGTGGCACCGCCAAGATGGTCATTCAGGACAAACTGCGCCATGGTTTCGAACATGGGAATTTCAATCGATTGCCCCTGCCCGGATTGCCGGCTTTCCAGTACGCCTGCCAGGCAGGCAATACCCGCCTGCAGGCCCACAATGCGGTCTGCCATAGTCAGGGGTACATAACGGGGTGGCAAGCCCGTATGCTGGCTGTACAGGGCCGGAATGCCCGTCATGCCCTGGATAAGATCATCGTAGGCCGGTCTGCCGGCATAAGGACCGTTATCACTGAATCCGTAGGCACCCGCATATACAATCTGCGGATTGACAGCCTTTACCGCCTCATAAGACAGTCCCAGACGCGCCATTGCCTGCGGGCGCACATTGTATAAAAAAACATCCGCGGTTTTAGCCAGGGCCAGACAGGCTTCACGACCTTCCGTCGTTTTAAGATCCAGTACAACCGAACGCTTGTTACGATTCAAATGCAGAAAATTGGCTCCCATACCTTTATGCTGCCGATAGCCCATATTCCGGGTGGTATCCCCGGCGGGTGACTCAACCTTGATCACATCGGCCCCCAGATCAGCCAGAATCTGCGTGGCAAATGGCCCCATCACCACCGATGTCAGGTCAATAATACGGATACCTTTAAGGGGACCGCAGGGTTCTGAAGCAAGCATAGTCATATTCTCTTCATCATTAACAAACTGTCCGGACATAACGGACAGAAGGTCATGTCATATTCAGGCAAAAATCCCGTCCAGGGTAACGCGGATATTATCCTGTTGCGCCAGCCCGGACAATGCGTCAAACAATGGCTGGGCCTTGCCGGTGATACCCGTATGGTTGTGCCAGATCTGCAGGCAATCCATGAATTTGGCTTTCAGTGTTTCGGCATCCAGTGGCAAATTGGCATGCCCGATCGGGTAACGGATATTACCCGAATCAAATACACGGCCATCCTTCAATGCAATAACAACCCGGTCATGCAAGGCGAAAGCGGTATCTGCCGGATCAAGCTCATCGGTAATCGTGATGCGTATCTTCGGATATATCGCTTGCAAATCAGTCCTTTTGACAAAATCATCACTCAACTCCGCCAACCCCACTTTGCGAACCAGCAATGCACAGCCAATATCAAATTCAAGACTGAATTTGGCCTCAAGCCCTGTTTCAGGGCATGGGTTCCTTAACATGGATGCCTGCGGCTGGCCAATGGTGGCGACAATTGACGAAATTTCTTCAAGATTAAAATTTTCTTTATTGATAATGGCCAAGGTGCCATCTATCACCCGGTGACCGGAATAACAAACCGGATATTGCTTGATATTCAATCCCTGCTGCACCAGCCGCCAGGTTTGACCCAATGTGGCGGGTGTCTGGGTATCCACATTGCCTGCCGGCGAAGTGGCTTTCAGGAAACCGGCCCGATGCTCGAAAATATCCGGACAGGCGGTAATGCCTGCACGGGCCAGTTCCACGGCCTCTATGGCCATACTGGCTGCCCGTCCTGCATGTAGGGGTTTGGTCATCGTACCGAAATTGGCCACCAGCCCACTGGCCATGCTGGCAGCAATTCCCAGTGCATTGGCAATCAAGGCCTGGGGCAATCGGCTTAAATACGCATAGGCGGCGGCCCCTGCCACGGTGCCGAAAATGGCAGTCGGGTGCCATCCCTTGATATGGTAGGGGTCTTTTTCACGGGCAAACAGCTCGGCCCACACCTCATACCCCAAAATATAGGCATTTAACACCGCTTGCCCAGATGCCGACAAATGAATACCTCCCGTCATCACAACCGGCATCAGTACCGTGCTGGGATGCGCCGACATGGCCACATCGTCATAATCAAGGGCATGCGCTGACGTTGCCCACAGGCAAGCCGCCTGTTCCAGCGGCAGGTGTTTTTGTGCCAGAAAAGGTACTGCCACGTCAGTTTGGCCATTTCCTGCCCGCTGGCCAAAATGCTTTTCCAGAATTTGCACCACCGGCTCTTCACTACCGGCAAACATGCAAGCCATGCTATCCATCATGCCAATTTTGGCCAGGCGATATGCCTCCGGATCAACCGGATATTGATCAAACTGGCTAATAAAATGGACAATATCCTGCGTCAGACTATTCATTTTTCTTATCCTGAATTAAATTTTGCTTATTTGCCTTTGAAGACCGGTTTGCGCTTTTCATTGAAGGCAAGCACACCCTCATAGCGATCCTCGGTTTCAACCAAATGATTATAGGCTTCCACTTCAAAACGGTAAGCGGTACGCAATTCCATTTGGCCGCCATAGCGCACGGATTTCTTGATTTGTTTCACCGAAAGCGGCGCATTACCGGCAATCACCGTTGCCGTTTCCAATGCGGCGTCAAGAACAGCAGCGGGTTCGCAAACTTTATTCACCAGGCCCCATTCCAGGGCCTGCTCTGCCGTAAACGGTTTACCCGTCATGAGAATTTCTTTGGCCCGCCGCTCTCCAATCGCGCGTGGCAGGTTTTGTGTTCCACCGGCACCTGGCATGATACCCAGGCCAACTTCGGGCAAGGCAAACCGGACATGGCTGCCAACATAAATAAAATCGCAGCTTAACGCCATTTCAAAACCGCCCCCGTAAGCATGCCCGTTAACAGCCGCAATCACGGGAACCGGCAAATCAACCAGCGTCCAGTACATGCGTTCAAACAGTTCATGCTGCTTTTGCCATTGTTCACGGGTCATGCCATTGCGCTCTTTTAAATCGCCGCCAGCACAGAATATTTTTTCCTGTGCCCCCGTCAGAATAACGCAGCGAACCGGACCGGCATCGGCCGTCAGACGGTTCCATAAATCCAGTAAATCATGACCCATTTGCGTATTCAGCGAGTTGCCGGCAGACGGTCTGTTAAGGGTGACGACCAGGACGTGCTCATGACGCAGTTCGGTTGTTATTGTTTCGTATCCGGTTAATTCAAAAACCATGTTTGTCCCTATATAAATTTATGTGCACAGGCATTAATATATTTACTTCGTTTTGTACGTACATTATAAATATTTATCAATTAAATTCAATTAAATCAATTACTTTAATAATTTATAATTGTACGTATATTAAATATGAATTATGATCTTTCATCCAGACATTCACAAACCCGGCCATGCAACAAAAATCTGTTCCCCTGAAAAAATCCCTACCCAGGGAATCCGGTAACAAGCGGATACCCCGTTATGCATGGTTGCATCAAACCTTGCTCACGGATATTGAATCAGGCAAATATCCGGTTGGCAGCCATTTGCCAACCGAAGAACAATTGAGCACTATTTATGGCGTCAGCCGGCATACGGTTCGTGAAGCAACCCGTCGTCTGGCCGAAAAAGGAATGATTACCCGGTCACCCAGTACCGGGACAGTTGTCAATTCGGCAACCCCCATACAAAACCAATCGGTCTATGTGTCCACCTTTGGTTCCATGGATGACTTAATGCTGTATACCGCACAAACCCGCATTGAACCCTTTGCCCATGAAACCATACTGGCCGATCAGGACATAGCGCAACAGCTGCTTGTACCGCTTAACGAAAAACTGGTCCGTTTACACGCCTACCGCAAACTAGTCAAGAATGATTTGCTGATTTCCTATTCACACATTTACCTGAATCCTGCTTTCAAAAACATTAAAAACCACCTTAAAGGTAACCACCCCAGTGTTTTCGAGCTTTTAAAAACAGAGTTCAATCAGGAAATCGAAAAAGTTCATCAGGAAGTAGGTGCATGCCTTATGCCCCATCAAGGCATACAGGCGCTGCAACTTAAACCAGATTGCCTGGCTTTACGCATTACCCGAGTTTATTTTGACAAATCAAACCGCTTGCTGGCGGCTTCAGACAACTTCTATATTGAAAACAACTTCCGCCTGATTACCACATGGCAGAAAGACAATGAGCAAACCAAAAGTTTAATTAAGTAATGTTATTCAATAAAGAACTCATTCATCCTTCCTTATGGAGACAATATATGAAGAAATTTATCGCTTCAGTTTTACTGGGTTGCACACTTGTTACTACTGCAGCCTTGGCCGCTTATCCTGAAAAAAGCGTTCGTATTACCGTACCCTATCCAAGCGGTCAAACCACCGATGTGATTGCCCGCTTGCTGGCAGAACAGTTTTCAAAAGAACTGGGCCAGCCTTTTGTGGTTGAAAACAAAGGCGGTGCAGGTGGCATTATTGGTGTGGAAGCCGCCAAAAGGGACAAACCCGATGGTTATAATTTGCTTATTGCCGCATCGGGTCCACTGGGCATTAACCCATCACTTTATACCAACCTGCCTTATGATCCAGCCAAAGACTTCACGGCCGTTGGCATGGTTTCCATGGTGCCCCTGTTTCTGGTGACCCGCAACGATTTCCCGGCAAACACAGTCCCGGAACTGATTGACCATATTAAAAAGAATCCGGGCAAAATCAATTATGGTTCAGGTGGCATTGGCTTAACCAATCACTTAACCATGGAAATGTTCAAACAGGCTACCGACCTTAGCTTGCTGCACGTTCCCTACCGGGGTGCCACTGCCGCGGTGGCGGGCTTGGTGGGGGGAGATACCAGTGTCATGTTTGAAGCGGCTCCAGCGATCAAACCATTGGTCCAGGACGGGCGCCTGAAAGTATTTGCCGTTGCCAATAAAAGTGGTGCCCAGGCTTTTGAAGGCGTACAGCCACTGGATAAACTGGGTGTCCCCGATTTTGATGCCACTGCCTGGATTGCATTGATTGCCCCTACCGGCACCCCTGATGAAGCCATCCAGACATTAAATAAAACCATGAACAAAATTTTGCAGGATCCTGAGCTTAAAGCAAAACTGGCGACGATTGGCAATGAAGTTTTTATTGCCAGTCCGCAAGAAAGCCAGACATTTATTGAAAAAGAAATTGAAAATTGGGGGAAAGCGGCCAAAGCAGCAGGTGTTGAACCGGCAAAATTGTAAAAACCGGTTTTTCAGTTATTAAAGCCGGTTTTACGGCAAGATTTTTTAATACTGCATTTATTACTGGATATTGAATCCTCTGATAAATGCAGTTTTTTATTGGCCAAAATTTATATTTTCAGGACAATTTTGAAAATTACCAAAAACAGGTGTTTATGCTGTTTTTGGGTTTTCTTTTATGTTGTTAAACTTATTCATATATAAATGATGAATAGACAGATGCTCTGTGGATAAGTCTGTTTACCCTATAATTTTCTTTATTTTCAATGAATTACAGAAAAATTCTGCTGTTTACTCATGCACTTTTTAAATTTGGATAAAGTTGAACAAGTTATCCACAAAAATTTGAAGATCTGCTTATGAACTTTTCATACAAAAGTTATCCACAAATCATTTTCTTAGTAGTTATCCACAGGCTGGAATTTTATTTTACCCCGTTTTTTTGATCATTTTTTGATCAAACCAATGAATTCATCTATAAAATAGGTTCTGTATCTGAAGATGAAGATTTGGTAGCGCGATAATTTATATCTATACATTTAAATATATTGATATATTTTTTGTTACAAACTATAATGGTTGTGATATAAGAACTTTATGTTTTTACATAAATCTCACCAAGGAGAGAATATGGTTAATACCAAGCCGGAGTTATCTGCATCCAGAAGAAAACTTATCAAAATCATGGGGGCTTCAGGTCTTGGCATGTCTGGCCTGATTCCTGTCACTCAAACTGCTTCTGCTCAAACAGTATTGGATGCAAATGTCAGTATTGTGATCGCAGGTAGTGGCCTGGCCGGTTTAGCGGCTGCTCATCGTTTGCGCAAGCAGCTTCCGAACGCCAAAATTACCATTATTGATGCCAAGAAAGAACATAATTACCAGCCGGGATATACCTTGCTGGCAACCGGTATTTGGCATTCCACCCAAAGTGTCCGTGATCGCAATGAACGCTTAATGCCACCCGGGGTTGATTGGGTGCAAGAAGCGGTTGCCAGTTTTGAGCCGGAACTGAACCAGGTGCAAACCGTTTCTGGCAAAAAATTTGATTATGATTACCTGATTGTCGCCACGGGGCTGATTTTAAAATATGATGAAATCGAGGGTATGGACCCTTCTCTTATTGGCCAAAATGGTGTGGGCAGTGTCTACCATAGTCCCGATGCCGCCGCCAATACCTGGAGAGCCATTGATGCATTTCGTCAGAAAGGTGGCCGTGCCGTCATGACACTGGCACCCACCTTCATGAAGTGTGCCGGTGCGCCTCTGAAAATGACCTTTATGGTGGCAGATTGGCTTAATGAGTCAGGCGTTAAAAACAATTCACAGGTTGATTTTTTTGCGCCATCCACCTCTATTTTCAGTGTGAAAACAGTTAATGATCTGGTGTTAAAGCGCTGGGAAGCCTTGCCGGTTAGCACCAAAGTTCATTTTCACCGGCAACTGACCGGGGTTGATCCTTCAGCGAAAACCGCTTACTTTACCGATCAGGATGGTGCTGTCCATAAAGAAGATTATGATTTTCTGCATGTGGTACCTCCCATGTATGCCCCTGATGCGGTAAGGCAAAGCAGTCTGGTGGTTGCAGATGGCGTACAAAAAGGCTGGCTTGATGTGGATAAGGGAACCCTGCAGCATACCCGTTACCCGAATGTGTTCGGATTGGGTGATGTAAATGGTACGCCACGCGGTAAAACAGCGGCCACCGTCAAGAAAAGTGCACCTATTATGGTGCATAACCTGCTGCAACAAATGCAAGGCAAGCCGGCAGACCAGATATTTGATGGTTATACTTCGTGCCCCATGCTCATTCGCCGTGGCTCGGCCTGGTTGGTTGAATTCAACTATGCCGGGGAGCTGACTCCCACCATGCCGCTTATCGATCCTTTAAAGGACAGTTACCTGGCCTGGTTCCTGGAAGACGAATTGTTAAAACCTGCTTATATGGCTGTCCTTAAAGGCAAGGCTTAGTTTAGGAGAACATAATGACTGAATTGTTACTGGGCCTGAATATTTTGTATGAATGGTTTTTGTTAAGTCCTGTTTTGCCAACAGTAATGGCGGTGTTGTTAATAGCCGCTTATGTGTGGGCGATGGCCAGGAAACCGCTTAACTGGAAAGGCAGCTGGCCACTTAGCTGGAAGGTGGGGTTATTGGTGGCAGTTGCCGCGTTTTTTGGCGTCCCATGGTGGGTGGATTCTTCGGTAACTGAACTAAACTATCTTCCCGACTGGTTGTTGAATATATCAATGGCCATTGGCATTGGTGTTTATGGAGCCTTGCTGGTGTGGCCTTTGTTTGGCATCATACGAAAAGCCAGAGCGTAACATGACAAATATGGCCTGTTGATCTTTCTGAAGGATGATTATTTCCGCCTGTTCGATCAACTTGTCATTTTGAAAATAAAAAAACGGGTCTGCTGATTTTATCGGATCCGGTTTTTTTTGGAGGGTTTAAATATATTGCCACTGGCGTTATAAGGCTATTTATTGGTTTGTTTCAGCCCCAGAGCCGGAACAGTAAATTTTGTACAGGGCGGCAATAATGGGCTCGGCGTTTGCCGTACTTAAACGATAGGTCAAAGTACGCTGATCGCGCGTGAAATCAACCACATTTTCGCTACGCAATTTGGCCAGGTGATTGGACATGGATGTTTGGCTGATGCCAACGATTTTGGTCAATTCGGTAACGTTACGCTCGCTTTCAAGAAGCGCGCATAAAATCAGCAAACGGTGAGGATGTGCGATAAGTTTTAAAAAGCGGGCCGCTTTCTCGGCACTGGCAGCCATGTCTTGCATAATGGATCCGTATAATTGAAGAATGCTGTAATTATAGGCATTGCGATAGTAACAATCAATAAATATCAATATATTTAAATTTCATGATTTATTGATATAATAGCGACAAGACTATTATTTCCCTATAACAGGAGTGCTCCGTCCATGAATGATTCAAACATCCCGCAAACCGATCAATTAATCAAACCGCTGGTGACTGCTTTTTTTGATGAACAAACCAATACTTATTCCTATATTGTGCAAGACCCGTTGTCCAAGGCCTGTGCCATTGTGGATCCTGTTTTGAATTTTGATTATCCATCGGGAACAACCAGTTATGAGGGGGCAGACGCCATTATTGCGGCGGTTAAGCAACAGGGTTTGCAAACCGAGTGGATTATTGAAACGCATGCCCATGCCGATCACTTGTCCGCCGCTCCCTATATCAAACAGGCCCTGGGTGGGAAAATCGCCATTGGTGAAAAAATAACCACGGTTCAGAAAACCTTTGGAAAATTGTTTAATGACGGTCCGGGTTTTGCGCGTGATGGAAGTCAGTTCGATTATTTGTTCAAAGAAAACGAGACCTATAAAATTGGTCATCTGACAGCTACCGCCTTATATACGCCTGGTCATACGCCTGCCTGCATGAGTCATATTATTGGTGATGCCATTTTTGTTGGTGATACTATTTTCATGCCCGATGGTGGTACTGCCCGTGCCGATTTTCCGGGTGGTGATGCTGGCGAACTCTATCGTTCCATTCATAAAATATTAAGTCTGCCAGGTAATTACCGTATCTTTGTATGTCACGATTACGCCCCTAACGATCGGGAGTATGCGTGTGAAACCACGGTGGCAGACCAGTTAAAGCATAATATTCATGTGAAGGAAGGCATCAGTCTGGAAGAGTTTGTGTCAATGCGCCGGGCTCGTGACAAAACCCTTGGCATGCCACGCCTTATTTTGCCCTCCCTGCAAGTAAACATAAGGGCGGGCAATATGCCAGAACCCGAAGACAACGGGCTTGTTTATTTAAAATTACCGGTGAATGCGTTTAAATAAAAATGAACGACCGCCACTAAACGCTATGCGTTCAGGTGGTGGTTTTCTGCTGCCCGGTTATGTGCGTGAATTCAAGTCAGGGGATGATTTCAATTATGAGTCTTGCATTTCCTGCTTGAACAAATCAATAAATGCCTGTGTTCGGGTAGGTAACAGCCGTCTTCCGGGGGTGACGCACCAGACCGTATCGGCAGGCATCGACCACTCTGGCAAGACGCGCAGCAGACGGCCTTCTTTTTCATAGGTACGTGCAAACATTTCTGACAGCCCTACAATACCCATGCCCTGAGCGGCCAGATCCTGGTGCAGGCCTAGCGAGTTCGATGAAATCCTGTGCAGGGGCAAGCCCACCCATTCTTCTTTACCGTTATTCAGTTTCCAGGGGAGAAAATCTCCCCGGCTGTTAATCAATACCATTCCCTGGTGCTTGAGTAAATCTTCGGGTGATGAAGGCGTGCCGTGTTTTTTCAGATAAAACGGGTTGGCATAAAGGCCATTATTCAGTACCGCTATTTTGCGAGCAACCAATGTACTGTCATCGGGCAAAGCAGGAGCGATACGAATGGCAATATCAAAACGCTCCACAATCAAGTCCACCCGTCTTGCCGACAAATCCAACTCAATGCAAACCTGAGGATACTGACGGGTAAATTTCTCGAGGAACGACACCAGGGCAAATTCCTTGAACTCAGTGGGCATGGAAACCCGTAATTTTCCTTGTGGTGTGGTTTGCCGATTCTGGGCAAATGCGCTGGCTGCCTCGGTTTCTTCCAGCAGTCGTTTGGCATACTCCAGTATTCCTTCGCCAAAATCGGTAATTGCCAGTTTACGGGTACTGCGGGTAATCAGCTTTTCGCCCAACAGGGTTTCCAGTTCACTGATACGCCGTGACAGGGTGGATTTTGGCAGACCTGTGTGATCGGAAGCGGCAGAAAAACTGCCATATTCCATAATATGGGCAAACAAAATCAGGTCATTTGGATTCAAAGTCATGGTTTTTATCCCTTATTATTCCACTGATGGGACAAGTATATCCAAATTAAGACCTTCTGCTTTCAGGCAGGATTGAATAGAATATTTAAAATAAATTCATTGTTATTGATGTATTCATTAATTTTATGGAAGGAGGCGGTCCCATGAGCCAACGATATACCACTACCGCAATTGCCATTCATTGGTTAATGGCATTGGGCCTAAGTGGTACCTTTGCCTTGGGTTTTTATATGCAGGACCTGCCTTTGTCTCCGTCAAAGCTGCAGTTTTACGCCTGGCATAAATGGGCGGGCATGGCCATGCTGATCCTGGTATTTGTCCGGCTGGCCTGGCGCATAACCCATGCTTCTCCTCCATTACCGGGCACCATGTCCGGATTCATGCGATTTATGGCGCATGCCGCTCATTGGGTGCTGTATGCACTGATGATGGCGATTCCTTTAAGTGGCTGGTTGATGAGTTCGGCACAGGGATTCCAGGTGGTCTGGTTTGGCATTTGGCCTTTACCTGATTTGGTGGGCAAGGATGCGGTGCTGGGTGAATTACTGAATACGGTGCACTGGGTCTTGAATTACGCTTTACTGGTTTTTGTGGGCTTACACATTGTTGCGGCGCTTAAGCATCATATTGTGGACAGGGACGATATTCTGACACGCATGATTCCGGTTCTGGACAAACAGAAATAAACGAATTATCAGGAGAAACACATGTTGAAACAGCATTTGCGTCATTTTTTTACCGCTACAGCCTTGTTGCTTGCCATGACGGGTACTGTCAGTGCGGTTGAATATAAAACCATTGATCCATCGGCCAGCAAATTGTCATTTACCTATAGCCAGATGAACGTCAATATGGATGGGCACTTCAAGCAAGTCAATGCATCACAATTCAGTTTTGATCCTGCCGTGCCGGAACAGGCTCGTGTGATCATTGAAATACCGCTTGCGGATATTGATGCCGGTTATGGTGAAGCCAATGAAGAATTGAAAAAAACCGAATGGCTGGATATATCCACTTATCCGGTTGCCAAATTTGAGTCTGTCAAGGTCCAGGCCTTGGGTGACAACCGTTTCCAGGTGGATGGCAAGCTTGACATCAAGGGCAATACCCGTGACGTATCCATTCCATTCACGTTTTCTGAAAAAGACGGTCAGGGTATTTTTGAAGGTGAATTTGCTTTCAAACGGGCCGATTTTAAAGTGGGTGAAGGCATGTGGGGAGATTTTGGCATTGTAGCCAATGACATCCGGATTACATTCAGTGTGGTGGCAGGACAATAATCCTGTCGGTTTATACCCAACAATATATTTGAGTTATTTTTTATTAAATGAAAGGATTTATCATGAAAAAACATCTTATTGCAGCCGCGTTTGCAACGCTTATCGCTTCACCTGCCTTTGCGGCCACCGAAACTTATAACATTGACCCAAGCCATACATTCCCGCGCTTTTCTTATGACCATATGGGCATGTCCAAGCAGATTCTGCGTTTTAACAAAACCTCAGGCACTGTACAGCTGGACAAGGAAGCCAAAACCGCTGCCGTTGATATCACGGTAGACATGAAATCCATTGATACCGGTTTTGAACTGTTTGATGAACATATCCAGGGTGAAGATTTTCTGGATACAGGTAAATTTCCAACCGCCACGTTCAAATCCACCAATGTGGTCTTTGAAGGTGATAAGCCGGTCAGCATCGACGGTGACCTGACCATCAAGGGCATTACCAAACCGGTAACCCTTACCATCACTTCTTTTGTCAATATGCCTCATCCCATGTTGAATAAAGATGCCATTGGTGCCAACGCCACCGCCGTCATCAAGCGGACCGAATTCAATGCCGGTAAGTTTGCACCCGGCGTGGGTGATGAAGTTACACTGGATATCGCATTGGAAGCCGTCAAGCAATAATCGGATTATTTGAATCATGCCCGATATGATTTTCATATCGGGTCGTTGCAAATCATTCCTTGCTGGCACACATAACAAGCGGGCTCTTTAACTGGGCCCGTATATTTGCCAGGATGTATTCGGATTGATGGCTGTTTATTTTTTCCACAGGAGTTTTACATGTCGGATTTATCGGATTTCCCCATTACCAAACGTTGGCCCGCCCAGCATCCTGACCGTTTGCAACTGTATTCATTGGCCACTCCCAATGGGGTCAAGGTGTCAATCATGCTGGAAGAAATCGGTTTGCTTTATGAGGCTCATTACGTGGATTTTGGAGAAAACGAAAGCCATACACCTGAATTTTTGTCATTGAATCCCAACGGCAAGATTCCGGCCATTCTGGATCCGAATGGTCCTGGTGGTAAACCCCTCCCCCTGTTTGAGTCAGGTGCGATTTTGCAATACCTGGCTGAAAAATCGGGTAAATTGCTGCCCACAGAGCCTGCCCTGCGTTACGAAACTATCCAGTGGGTGCATTGGCAGATGGGCGGTGTAGGTCCCATGTTTGGGCAACTGGGCTTCTTTTACAAATTTGCGGGCAAGGAATATGAAGACAAACGTCCTTTGGAACGATATCGTGCCGAATCCAAGCGTTTGCTGGGTGTGCTGAATACGCGCCTTGAAGGCCGGGATTGGGTCATGGGCAATGAGTATACGATTGCCGATATTGCCTTGCTGGGTTGGGTGCGTAACCTGATTGGTTTTTATGAAGCCAGGGAACTGGTTGATTTTGACAGTTTTGGCAATGTGGCCAAATGGTTGGAGCGTGGCCTGGCCAGACCGGCTGTACAGCGCGGACTGGAAATTCCAGTTAAAGCTTAAATGTTTTAAAGTATTTAAAAAAACCCGGATGGTATCAAGTCCGGGTTTTTTTGTTGGATTAGAATCGGTAGCCAACACCCACGGTAGCTACCCATGGATCAATTTTGGCAGTTCCAATGCGTTGTCCGTCAAGTTTGACTTTGGAGTCTATATCGATATAACGCAAATCGGCATTCATGAACCAGCGTTCGCTTAAGCGGATATCGACACCCACCTGTGCGGCAAGACCCCATGAATCTTCAAGCTTGAGCTTTTTGAAACCCAGGTCTTTGAGTGCACCCTGGGGTTTTGTATCGAAGAATTTTGTATAATTCAAGCCTAAACCAACGTAGGGCTGGATATCTGAGTCAGGGAGAAAGTGCCATTGGACGCTAAGGGTTGGAGGCAGATGTTTTGTTTTGCCAATTTTTCCGATATCGCCTCCCAGGTCTGGGGCATCACCATAAATTTTGTGGCTGAACGGCGTTGCTGCCAGTAATTCTATACCGACATTTTTCGTGGCCATGTAAGTCAGGCTAATGCTGGGTTGCATGTTGTTGCTAACGTTTAAATCTATACCATTTGGAACCAGGGCCTTGCCTACGGTGCCGTTATTGGACTTTGGCATGACACCGGTAACGCCTGCCTTGACAAGCCAGTCGCCGGCTTCGTGAGCCAAGGCAGGTGTAGCGGCAAAAATACCCATGGCCACTAAACAACCGGTTACTACTTTAGGTGTGAACTGCATCAGATTTCTCCACAAACAGATAAAAATTACATTAGGCTCTAGATTGATGCAAAAGGTAACTATTTGTTTTGAGCCATATCAAATTTTGTAATGGAGCTGAAACAATATATTGTTCGAAATCAAATGTTGCTGCGATTCCACCCTTATTTTTTGAGAAAACCAAGCCATTTATCCAGGGATGGCATGCCCTTTATGGTTTGCGTACTGTATTCCGGGTCGGGCAAACGCTCAAGCGTCGGGTGAGATTGCACGTATTTGAGGAAACTGTCTGCATAGGGCAGAAAAGTATCTTCACGGGCAATCTCTGGTGCCGTGGCAAAGTGCTGATAGCCATCCTTGCCATCTGCCAGAAAATCAATGGTTATCACTTTGTAAGTGCTTTCCGGATTCAGGGCCACCCAGGAACCGTCTTCCTGCCGGGTTTGCAAATTAGTCAGCCGATTCTGCTTTGGTGCCATCAGGTCAAGATCCCAACGCAAGCCAGCTGCATAAGGGTATGAACCGGTATTGCCGGCAAGCACCGAGTCAATGGCATCTTCCAGCACTTTTTTGAGATCATGGCCTTTCATGGTTAGTCTGACCAGCATGTTTCTGAATGGCAGAACAGTGTAAATATCTCCAACCGTTATCGGTCCTGCCGCAATATCCGTGCGGACGCCACCGCCATTTTGAATCGCGATATCGGCTCCACCAAAATGTTTCCCCTGCATTAGAAAGGCATGGGCGACCAATTGCTGCATATCTCCGCCATGAGGATTGGGATGTTGCCTGACATCACAGCCAGCCAGTTTTGAGTTGCCAGCCCCGGCCAGGCCAGGGAATCGGCGACTGCAAATATCGTAAGGGGCTGTGCCAACCGGTTGGCTGGCAAATGCCAGCAGTTTTTCACGATGCGGTTCAAGCACTGACTGTGCGCTGGCAGCCGGTTCAATGGGCATGATTTCTGTTTGTGCAGCCAAATCGGCCAGAATGGCTTGTTGTTCCTGGACGTTGACGGGATTTCCCTTGCGATTGAAATCGGTACCGATGAGTACATGTGCTTGTCCCTGGCAATCACTGACGTTACCATCTGCATCAAAACGAACATTGAGTTCACCGACTACTGAACTGTACTGCCAGGCCTGCACCAGACAAACCGGCTGATGATCGGCATTGACAAGTCGTGTGGGGTAAGGTCCCTTGGGTTCCAGACCATAATCATCCAATGCTTTGCTGCCCAGTAAGGTATGGGAATCGCCACCTATAATCACATCGACCCCCGATAATTGCTGTGCCAGTTTTTGTTCGGCAGCATAACCCAGGTGGGCCAGCACGATAATCCGGTTAATGCCTTGCTCAGTCAGCCGGTTAATTTCATTTTGCACCGCTTCAAGTTCATCACTCAGGATCGTGCCCGCATCAGGACGTGAGGCGTTTTGAGTTTTATAGGCAGTGGTTACACCCACGATACCGATTTTATGGCCGCCACGTTCCAGCACAATGGATGGTTTGATGACGTTGCCGCCCAGTGGCGAATTGGGACCAGGCTTAAGATTGCTGGAAAGCAGTGGTGTCTGGCAGTTTGGATGACTCCCGAGCATTTCGATAAAGTTGAATAATGCCAGATCACCCAGGTCCAGTTCGTGATTACCAACGGTCATTGCATCAAAACAGACGGTATTCATCAGGTCGGCATCGGCCTGCCCCGCTGACAGGCTATGGTAAAGCGTGCCGGTTGTGGCATCACCGGCATGCAGTTTCAGAACATTTTCCTTGTTTTGGGCCAGTGATTCAAAAGCAGCGGTTACTCTTGCGAATCCACCCATGCTGACTGAAACCGGTTCACGTTGAGGTTGTTTACCTGTCTTTAATAACAGGCTGCCAGGATAGTCATCCAGATTGGAGTGGTGGTCATTGATATGCAGAATAGTCAGTTCATTGGCGTTTGAAACAGGAGTCGGGGTTTGCCCAATAGCAATACCCGAACAGCATAGACCCAGAATGAATACGAATGACTTGTGCAATTTCATGACTTTACCTTTAGATATGCTACGGAATATGCTAGCAGAAAGCCAGGCATGGAACGTCAGCAAAATAAAAAAAACTGAAATGTTATACTCATAACAATAAATTTCGACTATTAAGAGTATCCGATAATGAGCAGGAAAAAAGTCCCCATCAATACGCAGGAAGATATCGCCAAAGCCCGAGAAGCCGCAAGGTTGGCTGCAGATGTCCTGCACATGATTGCACCTTACGTTCAGGCAGGTATTACCACCGAAGAACTGGACCGGATTTGTCACGATTATATTGTTGATGTACAGAAGGCCATTCCAGCCAACGTGGGGTATTGCGGGTTTACCAAAACCATTTGCGCATCGGTCAATCACGTCATTTGTCATGGCATTCCCTCACCAGGCAAGGTACTCAAGAACGGTGACATCATCAATATTGACGTTGCCGTGATTAAAGATGGCTGGTATGGTGATACCAGTCGCATGTATTTTGTGGGTCCGCCCAGTACCTTGGCCCGTCGTCTGGTTTACACAACGTATGAAGCCATGCGCGCCGGTATCATGCAGGTTCGTCCCGGTGCTACCCTTGGTGATATTGGCCATGCCATCCAGACCGTTGCCCACCGGGAAGGTTTTAGTGTGGTACGTGAGTATTGCGGACATGGTATTGGCAAAATTTACCACGATGAACCACAGGTGCTTCATTATGGCAGTCCTGGTCAGGGCCTGAAACTTGAACCGGGCATGATGTTTACCATCGAACCCATGATTAATGCCGGTAAAAGACATTGCAAGCAACTGGCGGATGGCTGGACGGTTATTACCAAAGACCGCTCCCTGTCGGCCCAGTGGGAACATATGGTGGTGGTGACTGAAGATGGTTTTGAAGTACTGACCCAATGGCCCGAGCACATGCCTGAATATCCCACGATTCCGTGATGAAAAAATCTTGTATGCTATAGCCAGTGTTGGTTATGGCATGCAAGATGGTGTGATTTTTGCCTGGCATCGTACCCGTTTTTTGATGTGGTGGCTTCTGGTTTAAAAAAATGGCCTTGGTGAGTTATGTGTTATCGGGTCTTTTGACATGGTCCTTTGAACGGTAAAAATCAATCTGGAAACTGCCAGGTTGTTCAAACCCGACGTGATGGGCAGAGTCGGGGGCAATCACGATTTCCTCACCGGCATTCAGGACAACGTCTGTGGACGGTTCTGTTTCATAGGTAAAACGCAATGTTCCGCTAATCACCCGTAATAATCCATAGGTACCCGTTTTGACGGAATGACTGGTTTTTAATTTTTCCGGCAAGGTATCCGGTGTGAAAACGGGTGATTGGCTGTAGCATTCCAGCCCTGGTGGCAGGGTATCAGGTAGTGTCATAACAGTTTTCTCCTTGAAAGCACTTTATAAAATGACTTTACCTCATATCAAACAGCTCTTGATGGAAATCGTCTTCAGACAGACCTTTTTCCAGCATACCTTCTTTTAGCGATTTTCCAAAACCTGCGGGGCCACAAAACCAGATGTCGGCGGTTTGCCAGTTTGGTATGATGTTGCAAAGCCGGTCGGCATTAAGTCGTGCATCTTTGCCCGAGACAATGACATGCAAGGTCACTTTTGCCTTTTCCGCGAGTTGCCTTAGTCTTTCAATAAAATCTTCCTGTGGTGCGCTGGTACTGTAAAACAAATGGATCGTCCGGCTATGATTTTCAGCGCCCAATTTTTGCATGTGGGCAATAAATGGGGTAATGCCAATGCCGCCCCCTACCCAAATCTGGTTGGGTTTGTCACCTTTGAACTTGAATAAACCATAAGGGCCTTCCACACTGGCCAAATCTCCTTGTTTAAGGGTTGTTGGCATGAGGTTGGTGTAGTCGCCCAACCCCTTTACCATAAAGCTGATACGGCCGTCATTGTTCCAGGCAGAAGATAATGTAAACGGATGCGCGCCTTCATCTTTATCAAATGTGACAAAAGCAAATTGACCGGTGTGGTGGCCTGGCCAATAACTTAATAAGTTGATGTCTATTTTGAGTACCCGGTTATCCTTAAAGTATTCCAGGTGGCTGATTTCGCCGACCGCTTTACGGTGATGGCCTACTTTTCTGGATAGGGAAATGATGGCGGCACCAGTACCCCCGAGCATGAGAAGCAGCATGACAGGCCCGATGGGTTCCCGCCAGTAATAAAAAGGCATCAGCACCACAGAGTGAAATACAAGAAACAGGTAAACAATAGGCAGCAATCGATGTGTTTTGAAAAAATGCTTATAGGGAAATTTTTTAATCAGAGCCAGAGAAATCAATATGACAACGGCATAAAATGCCCATTCCCCAATGCTTTCAGCCAGGCCACGCTGCGATTGGAAATAGCTGAAAATGGCATTTGCCGGTTCGGCTCTTGGTCCACGGACGGGACGTGCAAGCATGCCCCAACCTACCAGCCATTTGGGTACGTTCACCAGAAGCCAGTGCATAATGGATATAACAAGCCCTGTAATGCCAAGCCATTTATGCAGGCGATAGGTTTTATCCAGACCGCCGGTTAAAGGCTCCAGAAAAACGGGACGCAAAGCCAGGATCATGGCAATGCTCATGGTACCTATGCCAATAATGCCGGTGTGACTCAACAAAGACGACCGAATGGCAAAAAATTGCTTGCTTTGCGAAAGAATGGTGTCAGCCATCAGCCAGAGTAATGTCAGTATTACCAGAATGGCGAAAAATGAAATTTTGATCTTCTTCATGGTTTGACCCTTGCATTTGCCGACACAGGACACAGGAAATAGGAGTGAAAATATTTCGATTACATCAGTGTAACTTTATGTTAATACTAACTGAATCAGTATTCATTGTTGTTTTTAATTTAGCGCTGATTTCTAAAATGTGAGTGATAGAAATCAAGGGTCAATGTTGTTGCCATATTTACTGGTTTCATTGCGTTTCAATTGGGAAAATAGTTGTTTTGTGAATAGATGCCCCAAGATGTTTTTCGCAAAAAAGAAACCCCCCGAACCTGAAAAAGGTTTGGGGAGTTATTCAGTTCAAGAGCTGTATTTTATAGGATATTGCCAACCATTCAGATGTGTGATCACAGAAAACCGGGTTGTCCTTTGGCCGGGTCTGTTTCACGGGCGGCCTGGGCATCGGCCACGGTCATTCCTAATGCTTTGGCCACACCCTCACCATACGCCGGGTCACAGGCATAGCAGTTACGGATGTGGCGGTATTTGATGAAATCAAGCGCATCACCCATGGCTGCTGCCGTGTTGTTGAACAGGGCCTGTTTTTGTGTATCGTTCATTAAATTGAACAGGGCACGTGGCTGGCTGAAGTAATCAGCATCATCCTCGCGGTAATTCCAATAATCGGCATCACCGTTGATTTTCAGTGGTGGTTCTTTGTACTCGGGCTGGGCTTGCCATTGATGGAAGCTGTTGGGCTCGTAGTGTGGCAAACCACCATAGTTGCCATCAACGCGGCCAATACCGTCACGGTGGTTGGAGTGGACCGGGCAACGGGCCTGGTTGACTGGGATTTGCTGATAGTTGGTGCCCAAACGGTAACGCTGTGCATCGGCATAGTTGAACAGACGTGCCTGCAGCATTTTATCGGGTGAAACACCAATACCGGGTACCAGGTTGCTAGGTGCAAAGGCAGATTGTTCAACATCCATGAAGAAGTTGTCGGGGTTGCGGTTAAGTTCAAATTCGCCCACTTCAATCAACGGGTAATCACCATGTGGCCAGACTTTGGTCAGATCAAACGGATGATAGGGTACTTTCTCGGCATCGGTTTCGGGCATGATCTGAACACACATTTTCCATTTCGGAAAATCACCATTTTCGATGGCGTAGAACAGGTCACGCTGGCTGCTTTCGCGGTCTTTGCCAATCAGGGCTTCGGCTTCGGCATCGGTCAGGTTTTGAATGCCCTGTTGTGTAAGGAAATGGAATTTTACCCAGAAACGTTCGTTTTGCGCATTGATGAAGCTGTAGGTATGGCTGCCAAAGCCGTGCATGTGACGGTAAGATTTGGGGATACCGCGGTCAGACATCACAATGGTTACCTGGTGCAAAGATTCGGGCAGCAGGGTCCAGAAGTCCCAGTTATAGGTGGCATTACGCAAATTGGTGCGCGGGTCGCGTTTTACGGCTTTGTTCAGATCGGGGAAATTACGAGGATCACGGAAGAAAAACACAGGTGTGTTGTTACCCACCATATCCCAGTTACCTTCTTCGGTATAAAACTTCAGGGCAAAACCACGGATATCGCGTTCAGCATCAGCGGCGCCGCGCTCACCGGCAACCGTTGTGAAACGGGCAAACATTTCGGTTTTTTTACCGACTTCAGAGAAAATCTTGGCACGTGTATATTTGGTAATATCATTGGTAACGGTGAAAGTACCAAATGCACCAGAACCTTTGGCATGCATGCGACGCTCAGGAATCACTTCACGGACAAAATTGCCCAGTTTTTCATGCAACCAAACGTCTTGGGACAACAGAGGGCCACGTGGGCCGGCGGTTAAGCTGTTCTGGTTATCGGGTACCGGTGCACCAAAATCAGTCGTCAGGTGAGTAACAGGGCATTTTTTGATATCTTGGCTCATTGCATTTCTCCAATGGTAAGGGGGGATTTCCGGAGTTTCGGAAACGTTTGATGATTCAAATATAGCACATATTTATCAAAAATGAAGTTGCAATAATTTATTGCTATAATAGATATAATATATCTATCCTTTTATTTAATATAAAAAATTTATTTTGCGGGTATATGAATCTTAATTAGCTAAATGTAACCCGCCATCCATCATCCTTGGTTTTCCATATCATTTTGATTTTATTGTATCAGCGGGTTGCACTATCGGTCACCATTACCCATAAGCAGATCAGTTTTTACCATGCTTAACTATTTCAACAGGTATCGCTGTAACATTTGTCGTCCATACTGGCTTAAACTGGACATTATTCTTATCGTTCGTGTTGAAAGGGAAATTTGAAATGACAAAAACAGGATTGACTATTTTGCTTGCTTCTTTTTTTGCTGTTGGCTGTGCCAGTAACCCTGCCCGGGACACCCAGGCTCCTGATAGGCATACTGCTGAAATCGCGCTGGATTGGAGCGGTACTTATGGCGGTGTTTTCCCTTGTGCCGACTGTGAGCAGATCCAGGTACAACTGGAATTGCTTCCCAATAAAACCTATAAACTAAGGCAGGAATACGTCACCAATCGTCCCGGTAACAGGGTTTTTGAAACCAATGGCAAATTTGAATTCGACCAAAACAACCCTTCGTTAATCCGTTTGGATGACAAGGCTGACAACAGCGTTTATTTTGTCGGGGAAGGGTATATTGAAGCAAGAGACAGGCAAACCGGCCAGCCCATGTCTACCAAGCTGAATTACAAATTAATCAAAAAATAAATGTATTCCAGCGCTTGGCGCACGCCTTAAGTAGCTGGCGTGCGCCTGTGATTGTCTTTTTTTATGCATCATTTATTATGGCAATGTCAGTACTCCCTTACTGTGCAAATCAGCGAGTTCTTCATCGCTTAGTGCAAGCAGCCGGGTAAGAACTTCACGTGTTCCTTCACCCAATTGTGGTGGTGCATGACGGACGGGAAGGCGTTGTCCGTTCAAGCGGTAAGGAGGAGCAAAAACATGAGTGCTGCCGGCATCCGGATGAGGCATTTTCTCAATCAGGCCACCCTGTCTGGATCGTTCACTGGTTAGTGCTTCATACAAACCGGCCACTTCGCCGCATGGAATACCACAGTCGGTCATGCGGTCCAGTAACTGTTTACGCGGGTATTTCTTGATGGCTTCAACCAAAAGCGGTTGCAGCTCCTCTCTGTACTTGGCCCGTTCCACATTGGAAATAAAGCGGGGGTCTTCAGCCAGTGCCGGGCATTCAATAACCTGGTTACAGAATTTGAAAAATTGTGCATTGTTACCGACCGCAATGATCAAGGGACCGTCAGCGGCTTCAAACATGCCATAAGGCATGATGGAGGGGTGCTCATTACCATAGCGTGGCGGATCTTTCTCCATCAACAGGGCATCCAATCCGTAATAACCGGTAACCATGATGCCGCAATCATATAAAGCAAGTTCAATAAGCCGGCCCAGGCCGGTTTTGCCACGCTTATACAGGGCGGCTAACACGGCCTGGGCCGCGTACATGCCAGTCATCATGTCCACAACCGCCACCCCGAACTTGAGTGGAGGCTGGGTGGCTTCTCCGTTCAGGGCCATTAAACCGCTCTCTCCCTGGATCACAAGATCGTAGCCGGGTCTTTTTGCCTCTGGACCGCGGGTATCATAACCGGCAATGGCGCAATAAATCAGGTCGGGTTTAATGGCTTTAAGCTGTTCATAGCCAAGTCCCAGTTTTTCAGCGCCACCTGTTTTAAAGTTATGAATGACAACATCAAACGAAGGCAGCAGCTTGTAAATAAGTTGTATTCCTTCCTGGCTTTGCAGGTCTATGGTGATTGAACGCTTGTTGCGGTTCATGCTGTTGTAATAGGTCGTTTCGGTTTTACCAATACGCATCCCCCAATCGCGTGTATCATCGCCACGGGCTGGATGTTCCACCTTGACTACTTCGGCGCCAAAATCGGCCAGTACCTGACCGCAAAGTGGTCCTGCAAAAACCCGGGAAAGGTCCAGTACGCGTATATCATCCAGTGGGAAATCTATATTTGCCGAAAGATTTGAGGTTACCACTCTTATTCTCCATCTAAAATCTGAATTTAAAAATTATCAGGGACCAGTTCTTATTGGCCTGAAGCCAGTTTTGCATTTAACCGATCAGTTTTGCAACAAGTTCATTCGAAGAAGTCACTTTAAATTTGCGCATAAGTCTTGCCCGATGGGCATCAACGGTACGGTAACCAATACCAAGCAGCTTGCCAATTTCCTTGCTGCTTTTTCCTGCCACAAGAAACTGGGCTATTTCACGTTCACGGGCTGTCAATTCAGTCGTAATCTGCCTTTTTTCTGAAATATCCTCAAACACCCATACTGCTGCAGAAAACGGATCGTTCCTGTTAATGGCCTGCCCGCTTACATGACACCAGAATAACTGTCCGTTATTGCGTTTCATGATGCGATCATCGGAATAACGCCCTTCATTTCGCATAACCATCAGGGCACGGTCACCGATATGCTCAAATTCGGTGGCAGAGGGATACAAAGTGATCAGGGATTTTCCTTTCAGTGCTTCGGATGAATAGCCGAACATGTTGGAAAATGCCCGGTTGCATGACTGCACATAGCGATTGCGGGATACCAGCAAACCAACTGGCGCCATATCAAAAGCCAGTAACAAATCATCCTGGGTAGCGGGAGATAAAAGGGGTTTTGTCTCCATCATTAAGCATCCTTTATCGGGTAAACCCTTGCGTAATCAAGCAACTGTCAGTATGAGGAAGTATCGGGCATTATAACCATAACCTGATAAAGATAAAAAAGCATAAGGAGGCATAACGTGACTGTATCTATCGTGGGCTGGTCCCATCTCCCATTTGGCCGTCTTGACAATCTCGGCCTTGAAAACCTTATTCTGGAGCAGGTACGATGAATATTGCCCTGTATCTTCAGCGTACGGCCACTGTCAGTCCCGATGCACCAGCGGTTTACTCAGGCACACAGTTGCAATTGAGTTATGGTGAACTGTTGCAAAGAACCACCGCCCTGGCCGGTTATTTGAAGCATGTGTTTGGGGTAAATCCTGGGGACAGAGTTGGCATTTATGCCACCAACTGCGTTGAGTATCTTGAAATCCTGCATGCTATTTTATGGATCGGTGCGGTATCCGTGCCTGTCAATTACAAGCTTCACAACAAAGAGCTGGACTATGTACTGGCTGATTGTGAAGCGCAGGTATTAATCGTGTCGCAAGCCTTGTCTGCCTGCACTGACAATCTGGCAAACCCGCCGGCACATATTCTGATTCCGGGCAGCCCTGAATACGGACAAGCCCTGCAACATGCCGGTGCCCCCATGTATGATTGCGGGCCTGACGAGCTTGCCTCCCTGTTCTACACCTCGGGCACAACCGGTCGCCCTAAAGGCGTCATGCAAAGTCATGGCAACCTGCAGGCCATGACCGTCTCCTATCTGACCGATGTGGATACCTCAGACCCTGCCGATGTCATGGTTTATGCCGCACCCATGTCTCATGGTGCCGGTTTGTACAACTATGTCCATATGCTTAGCGGCGCCCGCCATTTGGTACCGTTATCCGGTGGTTTTGACCCGGCAGAGCTGGTGGAACTGGCTGCATCAGTTGGACGGCTGACATTCTTTGCCGCACCCACCATGGTCAAGCGCTTGCTGGATTATGTGATTGACAGCGGTGCTGATATTTCAGGTTTCAAAACCATTGTTTATGGCGGTGGTCCCATGTATGTTGAAGATATCCAGCAAGCTTTACAGATTTTTGGTCCTCGATTTGTACAGATTTACGGACAGGGTGAGTGTCCCATGGCCATCACGGCACTGGCCCGCCAGCATTTGGCAGATGCGGCACATGCTAATTGGAAAGCACGTATTGCTTCGGTGGGTTTGCCACAATCCATGGTGGAAGTCCGAGTCATAAATGGTAATGGCGAATCATTGGATGCAGGAGAAATTGGTGAAGTGGCTGTAAGGGGCGCACCGGTCATGCAGGGGTACTGGCGTAATGAAGAAGCCACACGAAAAACAGTGTGCGATGGCTGGTTGCTTACGGGTGATACCGGTTTTCTGGATGCAAACGGTTTTCTTACCCTGCATGACCGCTCCAAAGACCTTATCATTTCCGGTGGTTCCAATATTTATCCCCGTGAAGTGGAAGAGGTTCTGCTGACGCATGCGAATGTATCAGAGGTTGCGGTCGTGGGCCAATTGGATGCCGAATGGGGAGAAGTGCCTGTGGCTTTTGTGGTGACACGCAAAGGCTGCTGTGTTGAACCAGAAGAGCTGGACCGGCTGTGCCTGGATAATCTGGCTCGCTTTAAACGGCCCAAACATTATCATGTGATTGAGACCTTGCCCAAAAACAGCTATGGCAAGGTGCTCAAGACAGAGCTGCGGCAACGGCTTTCGACCATAAATATTTAAAAATACAGATTATATTGCGCATATTAATTTTACAAATTTTAGTGCGTAATATAAATATACTTTCCGAAAATCAATCGCAAGATATCAACGTAATATTTTTGCCCTAACCTCTTCGGGAAGCGAAAAAGAAGCGACCTGTTCATTTGTTAACCCAATTGTCTGCGGGTGCGGCAAAGACACTATTGATGTGTCACCAAAAGTCTGGAGAAGCATCTTGAAAGTGCTGCCATTACTACCTGGTTTAGAACGTACAATTTGGGCATTACCAGGCCTTGGCCCAAGAATTGTCTCAACACGCTTACGTAACCGGATATCGTTCAATGCTTCAATTAATTGACTACCTACAAAAATAATCACCGATGGGCGCCGCTGTTCGATGAGCTCCAAAATACCGTCAGCATCGTTAACCAAGGTTTCAAAATTGATTTTTTCGTGGCTATCAACACTTCGTGTCTGTGTGTCCGACCAGTTGGTTTGCCAAAAAGCGCGCTCACGAGGGCCTTCTTTACCAGGCTGCGTTTCTAGCTGAATTCCCCAACCGGACAACCAATTCAATACACGAGTGCGAAAGCGACTGTTATTGGTCGTTTCATCAGAAAAAAAAGATAAGGGCTCTGGCGCTTTTGTTTTACCTTGCGCATCCAAAGCCTCTTCTTCAGCCGAATACCCAAAATTAATGCCACAAACCATAATACCGCCGCTAAGATTCTCAGGGTAGTCCTTGGTAATTACGTGATGGGAAGCCATATTTCACTCCTTTTTGCTGGATTAATTTGTTAGGTTAAACCATATGACTATCAGTAGTCCTTATTTTTAATAAAGCAATGTCAAATATTGACGATTCAAGACCGTTGATTAACGGTCGACCCACGTATTCATATAAAAAACGGCTACCTTTTCAGGCAGCCGCTTAATGTCCCAAAACCTCGTTAGCCAACTTATTTATAAAACCTGGCCAACTATTCCCGAAACTAACAAATATTAAATATCCAGGTTAGCCGCCATCAGCGCATTGGTTTCAATGAACTCCCTGCGCGGTTCCACCTGGTCGCCCATAAGGGTTGTAAACACATTGTCAGCCGCAATCGCATCTTCAATCTTGACGCGCAGCAGACGACGTGCCGAAGGATCCATGGTGGTTTCCCACAACTGCTCGGGATTCATTTCACCCAGACCTTTATAGCGCTGTTTGGTCACCACGCGTTCGGCCTCGCTGCGCAGCCATTGAACGGCCTCACGGAAATCGTTCACATATTGTTCTTTGCGTCGCTCGCCCTCACCGCGGTAAACCAGGGCACCCTCGCCAACCAGACCTGAAAGGGTTTCGGCTGAACGGGACAGGACGGCATAATCCTTGCTGTCCATGAATTCCTGGTTAAACACACACACACGAACGTTACCATGATGAATGCGCTTGAGAACCAAACGGTGTTTATCCAGTTCTGCATCATATTCCGCTTCTACGGTAACGGCATGTGGCATGGCAGGGTCAAACAGGGCCGCTTGCAGGTCACGGGCCGATTTCCCGGCGTTTTCCGCGTTATCCAGATTAATCTGGACCCCTTCAGCAATGGCTGACAGGGCAGCAGCGTCCATGATGCGGGACAGGCGCTCGATCACTTGGTCGACCGAGACATAAAGCTGAACCTGGGTTTCAAGATCCTCGCCGGTAATGGGCTCTGCGCCTTGATGTGGAATCAGGCCGGCATCTTTAAGGGCAACCTGCTGCATGAATTCGGCTTCTTCGGCTGCATCTTTCAGATAGCGTTCTTCGCGTCCAAATTTGACCTTGTATAATGGTGGCTGGGCAATATATACATAACCGCCTTCAACCAGTTCGGGCATTTGACGATACAGCAGCGTTAACAGCAAGGTACGGATGTGCGCGCCGTCAACGTCCGCGTCGGTCATGATGATGATGCGGTGATAACGCAGTTTGTCGATATTGAAATCGGGGCCAATGCTGGTACCCAGTGCCGTAATGAGGGTGGTAATGGCCTCGCTGGCGATTAATTTGTCGAAACGGGCCTTTTCCACGTTCAGCACCTTACCGCGTAGGGGAAGAATGGCCTGGAACTTACGGTCACGACCCTGTTTGGCTGAACCGCCCGCAGAATCACCCTCGACAATATACAGTTCAGATTTTGCCGGGTCTTTTTCCTGGCAGTCGGCCAGCTTACCGGGCAGGCCGGCACCTTCCAGCACACTTTTACGGCGTGTCATTTCACGTGCTTTACGGGCCGCTTCCCGGGCGCGGGCCGCTTCCACAATCTTGGCGCAAATGGCCTTGGCATCATTGGGATTTTCCAGCAGCCAGGTTTCAAGCGTACGTGAAACCGCTTCTTCGACGGCCGGACGCACTTCACTGGAGACCAGCTTGTCTTTGGTCTGGCTGCTGAACTTGGGTTCGGGCACCTTGACCGATAACACACAGGTCAGGCCTTCACGCATGTCATCACCGGTGGTGTCAACCTTGGCTTTTTTGGCCATTTCATTATCGGCAATGTATTTGTTCAGGCTGCGGGTCATGGCAGCGCGCAAACCGGTTAAATGGGTACCGCCATCACGTTGGGGGATGTTGTTGGTAAAGCAAAGGACGCTTTCACCGTAGCTGTCGTTCCATTGCATGGCAACGTCAACCGTAATGGGGGTGCCACCGGCATCTGATTCGGTAGATACATTGAAGACATTGCTGTGCAAGACGGTTTTTGTACGGTTGATGTATTCAACAAAACCCTTTACCCCACCTGAAAACGCAAAATCCTCTTCTTTGCCCTGGCGCTCGTCAACCAGACGAATCTTGACGCCATTATTCAGGAACGACAGTTCACGCAGGCGCTTGGAGAGGATTTCGTAGTGGTATTCGACATTGTCAAAAATGGTGCTGTCTGCCAGATAGTGTACTTTGGTACCGGTTTTGTCGGTGGTACCAACCACTTTCAGGGGCTCAACCCGTTCACCACGATTGAATTCAATCTGGTGAACCTGGCCATTACGACGAATGGTCAGGCGCAACCATTCTGACAGGGCGTTCACGCATGAGACCCCCACACCATGCAAACCACCGGACACCTTGTAGGAGTTCTGGTCAAATTTACCACCGGCATGCAATTCGGTCATCACGATTTCAGCGGCACTGCGATGGAACTCGTCTTCTTTGTGAATGTCGGTGGGAATGCCGCGACCATTATCGGTAACGGAAATCGAGTTGTCGGTATGAATGGTGACAACGATATCATCACAATAGCCAGCCAGGGCTTCGTCAATGGCATTATCGACAACTTCGAACACCATGTGGTGAAGACCTGTGCCATCGGATGTGTCTCCAATATACATGCCGGGACGTTTGCGGACAGCCTCAAGGCCCTTGAGCATTTTGATGGATTCGGCACCGTAACCTTGATTCGGGGTGTTCGGAGTATTTTCAGACATAATGGAATAACGCTTTTAAAAATCTTGATCGACTGCTGGGAACAGGAAAATATCCGGCCATGACAAGGCCGGAACTTTGATAATGGCCTGATTAAATGCGCATTGGCATAACAACGTATTTGAACTCTGTTTCCTCGGGCAGGCTGATAAGTGCGGATGCATTGACATCCGGCTTGACAGACCAGGTGATTTCTTCGGTTTTTGCCATGGCCAGGACATCCAGCAAATAGCTCACGTTGAAACCAACATCAATGGGTTCAAATTCATAATTTACTTCAATTTCTTCCCTTGCCTCTTCCTGCTCGGCATTGGAGGATGAGATTTGCAGCAGATTGTTTTCAAGATGCAGCTTGACACCCTTGAGCTTGTCAGTCGTTAGAATGGCTGCACGTTGCAGACTGCTTTGCAAGGCTTCACGATTGATATTGAAACTACGGGTATAGTCGGTTGGAATGACCCGTTTGAAATCGGGAAATTTACCCTCCACCAGCTTGGAAATGAGTTCCACATCACCAAAAGTGAAACGGATCTGGCCAGCCGCCAGGTCTATGGTAACGGGCTCATCGCTTTCATCCAGCAGACGCTGCATTTCAAGAACGGTTTTACGTGGGACAATAACCTCGTGACGCTCGCCAATGCTTTCAACCGCTTCGGCCGCATGGGCCAGGCGGTGACCATCGGTGGCGACGGTGCGAACCATACCCTCCTCAAACACCATGAGCATGCCATTCAGATAATAGCGGATGTCCTGCTGGGCCATGGCAAAGTGCACCATATTAAACAGCTTGCGCAAGGTTCTTTGTGGCATGGACAGGCTCAGGTTCCAGCTTTCGGGCTGTGCAACCGTTGGGTATTCGGCACCGTCCAGTGTTTGCAGGGCAAAGCGGCTTTTGCCGGCATTGACGGTCATTTTTCCATCGTTCAGGCCCAGCTTGACTTCTCCGGTGTTGGGCAGGGCCCGCAAGATATCCAGCAATTTACGTGCGGCAACCGTCGTGGATTCCACATCATCACCTACGCCAAAGTCGGCATGTGTAGTGATTTGGACCTCAAGATCGGTTGCAATGAATGCAACACGGTTACCTTCTTTTCGCAACAGGATATTTGCCAGAATGGGCATGGTATGCCTGCGTTCAACAATACCGGCCACTGTCGACAGCGGCTTGAGTACAGCATCTCGGGTAGCTTGTAGCAATTGCATGATTATCCTTTTAAGGTTTGTTCTAACACGTGTAATTGGTGATTCAACTCTGCATTTTTCACACGTGCTTCAGTTATTTTACGTACGGCATGCAAAACAGTTGTGTGATCCCGTCCACCAAACAGATCGCCAATTTCAGGCAGGCTTTTCTGGGTCAGCTCTTTGGCCAGATACATGGCAATTTGCCTTGGCATTGCGATATTGGCAGGACGCCGTTTTGAATACATTTCCTGAACTTTGATTTTATAAAAATCCGCCACGGTTTTCTGGATATTCTCAACCGTAATCTGACCATTGGAGACAGATAAAAGATCTTTAAGCGCTTCCTTGCAAACTTCAACCGTAAAGGTTTTCAGCCCATGAAAACCGGCATAGGCAGACACTTTACTGAGTGCTCCTTCCAGTTCACGAACGTTGCTGCGCAAATGCTTGGCAATAAAGAACGCGGCTTCCTCTTTCAGGATAATGCCCGGCTTTTCTTCGGCCTTGCGAAGTAAAATGGCCACCCGCATTTCCAGCTCGGGGGGTTCGATATGAACGGTTAAGCCCGAATCAAAACGCGATGTCAGGCGGTTGCTGATATCCTGTAATTCACGCGGATAGGTATCGGATGTGATGATAATTTGCTTGTTTTGCGCCACCATGGTTTCGTACAGGTAGAAAAACTCTTCCTGGGTACGGTCTTTCTTGCGGAAAAACTGGATATCGTCAATCAGCAACAGGTCGAGCGAATGGTAATAGCGCTTGAACTCATCAAAGGTACTGGTGCGGAATGACTTGACCAGATCCGAGTAATATTGATCGGCGTGGATATACCTTACCCGGTTGACCTTGCCCGCCTTGATCAGGGCATTGCCAATGGCATGCATCAGGTGGGTTTTACCCAAACCTGTACTGCCGTAAATAAAAAACGGGTTATAGGCTGAGACGCCCGGTTTATCGACAATTTGTGCCGACGCGGCATTGGCCAGCTGGTTCGAGCGGCCCACCACCAAACTTTCGAAAGTCAGGTTGGGGTTGATATGCGAACGCTTGTAAATGAAGTCTTCGGTTTCAGTATTGCCAAATGAAGCCGGGGTCGGCGTATTGGGCGAAGCGGACTCTATAATGACTTCGGGGCTTGTACCAAACGGTTGGGTACCCGTAACGGGCGCTGCCGGGACTGGTGTAGCCGGTGCGGGTGCCAGTGTTACCGCAGGTGCTGCGGCAGACATGACAGGTGGCACCTGGTTGGCACGCACCAGCTGGAACATGACCCTGACATCAGGGCGGTTGAACCACTGGGATGCCAATTCCTGAATTCGCGCCGTGTAATTGGTTTTGGCCCAGTTCTGCTTGATTGGCGTAGGCGCAGAAATACGCAGCTCTCCCAGTTCTTCATCAAAACCAAGAGGAGCCAGCGGAAGCACCCACGCTTTCATTTGCTCGGGAGGAAGTTCCTGCGCCAATGCCTGGATACAGGATTGCCAAAACTCTTTCATATACGATCTACGATAAAAACATTCTATTTTACCCTGACAAGCAAAAAGTTATCCACAACTTGATTAATTCACGGGAAATTTTCCACAAAGTGCATTCTTTTCAGAAAAAGAACAGATTTTATGTTTTAATTACGGGAATTCAGCCTAAATCATTGACTAATCACCAATTATTTGATGAAATAAAAGGCTTTACAAAATTCTTTACACCGTTTGGGTCATTTTTGGGTATCTTTGATAGTTTCAAATACTGAAAAGGGTCCTGAACAAGCTCTTAGCTCTTTATATTTGGAATTTCCATGAAACGTACATACCAACCATCAGTCACACGCCGTAAACGCACACACGGCTTTCGCGTTCGCATGAAAACACGTGGCGGCCGCGCAGTTATTAACGCACGTCGTGCAAAAGGCCGCAAGCGTTTAGCTGTTTAATCCCAGCTGATTACAATTTAATAATCAGGTTGAACAGAAAGTGTGTTTACTCGTTAAACACATGGTTGTATTTTCTGATCGTCCCGGTTCCTAAGCATGCCAAGCGCCACCTATCCCAAAGCGGCGCGACTGCACCGCCCCTTAGAGTTCACCAATGCCCTGAAAGGCAAACGTGTATCTCGAGGGGCTTTGTTTACGCTTAGCAAAGCCAAACCCGTCTCTCCCCTTCCCGAACCAATCGCCCGATTGGGGCTTGTTATCGCCAAACGGTTTGCTGCCAAAGCCACTACTCGCAATGCCATTAAACGGGTTGCACGTGAGTCTTTCAGGCATTACCGTCATGAGTTACCTGCCTGCGATTACGTCATTCGCCTGCACGGCAAGGTTACGCCCTGTACCCTTACTGAACTCAAGATAAGCGTGCGGAAAGAAATCGACCATCATTTTGCAAAGGCAAAATCGGCATGATCAAGAAAATACTCATAGCACCTATCCGGTTCTACCGCTATTTCTTAAGTCCCTGGATCGGACGTTCCTGCCGTTTCACGCCCACCTGCTCCGAATACATGATTGAAGCCATTGAAACCCACGGTGCCGCCAAAGGGCTGTATCTGGGTACGCACCGGATCTGTCGCTGTAACCCATGGTGCCGGGGTGGGCATGATCCTGTTCCTCCTGTTTCTGGCCGCTCCTCGCCTGAGAAGAGTCTTTTTCCCAAAGATTTGTTTTAAATTCAGGTGTTATACCCCTAGCTGGGTTAAACTGACGAGCTTTACTAACCGCTTAATAATGATCAGGTTAAATGGATATTAGACGCACCATCCTTTGGATGATTTTTGTATTTTCGGTGTTCGCCATCTGGAATAACTGGCAAACCTACAATGGCCAGCCATCCCTGTTTGGCCAGGCACCCCAATCAGAAACCAATCCCAATCCGGCCTCCGGCACCCCTGGCATCCCGAATGCTGCCTCGCCTGCCGGTGCTACAGCCACTCCATCAACAACAGCACCTGCCGTTGCTTCAGAAAAAATCACGATTACCACTGATGTTTTCAAAATGAATTTTGATTCCATTGGTGCCCAGATTGTGTATGCAGAATTGCTGAAGTATCCTGCCTCTGAAAACAGTGACCAGCCAATCGTATTGCTGGATAACACTGCAACGGCCGAGTATATTGTACAAAGCGGTTTGGTTGCACCACAAGGAAGCAACAAGCGCTACCCCGACCAGAATACCGCTTTCAGGATGGTTTCTACCGAAACCACCATGACTGGCGATACCTTGCCAGTGGTTTTCGAGTCTGAGTCTGATGGCATCAAGGTCACACGTACTTATACCTTCCATCGTGATTCTTACCGGATTGATGTCAAGGACGAAGTTAGCAATATCAGTGCCGAGCCACAATCACCGTCACTGTACCTGCAAATTGCCCGTGATGGCCAGGATCCTGCTGGCAGTTCCAGCTTCTATCCTACCTTTACAGGTATGGCAGTCTATTCAGACGAAGAACGTTTCCAGAAAGTATCCTTTTCCGAAATCGACAAGAAAAATGCCGATTACATCAAATCGGCAGATGATGGCTGGATCAGTGTGATTCAACACTTCTTTGTAACCGCCTGGGTTCCACCCGAGGGCAAAGAACGTTTTATCGATATGCGCAAGGTTTCCAATACCCTGTATGCCATCAGTTCCGTTGAACCATTGGGCACCATTGCACCCAACACGACCGTTACCTCCCAATCTACCTTATGGGTTGGTCCACAAGACCAAGAAGCACTGGCAGCCATTTCGCCATCACTGGATCTGGTCGTTGACTATGGCTGGCTAACCATTCTTGCCAAACCCATGTTCACGTTCATGACCTGGTTATATTCCTTGGTGGGCAACTGGGGCTGGACAATCGTTCTGCTAACCGTCATTATCAAATTAATCCTTTACCCATTGTCGGCCTCAAGCTATCGTTCCATGGCCAAAATGAAAAACGTGGCCCCGCGTATGCAGGCCCTGAAGGAGAAATTCGGTGATGACCGCCAGAAGCTGAACGCAGCGATGATGGAAATGTACCGTACCGAGAAGATCAATCCATTGGGCGGCTGTTTCCCAATCCTGATTCAAATTCCGGTATTCCTGACCCTGTACCGCGTATTGCTGTCCAGTGTGGAAATGCGAGGTGCAGGCTGGATTGGCTGGATTACCGACTTGTCAGTCCGTGACCCATACTTCATTTTGCCTGCCATCATGATGGCAACCATGTTCCTGCAGATCAAGCTGAACCCAACCCCACCTGACCCAACCCAGGCCAAGATCATGATGCTCATGCCGCTGGTATTTGGTGCCATGATGTTCATGTTCCCTGCCGGTTTGGTATTGTACTGGTGTGTTAACAACATTCTGTCTATTGCCCAGCAATGGTACATTACCCGCAATATGAACAAAGCGGCCAATGACGCCATTCTGACGCACAAGTAATCCCAGTGCAGTCATTTTCCGGTTTGTCTTTCGCTGACAAACCGGAATGAAAACAGGAAACCGCATCTTCGGATGCGGTTTTTTATGGTCGGCCCCTGCCGGTCAAAGACATGTGACTTTTCAGAACCCAATGGCAAAGATGAAGAAAAACAGGAAATAGTAATTTACTATCAGAAATTAACAATAAATAAATTATACAAAAATACAGTCTGGTATTAAGATACAAACATTGCAGCGGTGAAGGGTTCTCTAACGCGCAGTAGGACACTTCACTAAAACTGCAAGCCTTGTGTGGTGCAGATCTGGATGTTGCAGACTTGCACCACACTCCCTCCCCTTGAAAATAGGGGGAATGATCCTTTTGAAGTCTCCTCCCCTTAAGTGGGGAACTCCTCCCTTATGCCTGCCTTTTATCAAGGCAGGCTTTTTTTTATACGTTTTAATTAAACTTCTATGAGTGCATCAGCGATGTAGCAGCCCTTTTCACCAGGAACCGCCAGAATCGGATTGACTTCCACCGATTTGATCTGGTCCTGTGCCTGGGCGGCAAAAACAGACAGGCGTGACAGCTGCCCGGCAAGCCCGTCAATATCAACCGCCGGCTTGCCACGCACGCCTTGCAAAATTGCCGCACTGCGAATACTTAGAATAAGTTCCTTGGCAGTGGCCGCGTTGAAAGGACAACGATGCAGGACGACATCTTTCAAGACTTCCACATGAATGCCACCCAGCCCGAACATGGCCACAGGACCAAAAATCGGATCATTTTTTACCCCCATGATGCATTCAACGGCATCATTGACCTGCTTGGCAATAAGTACTCCGGTAATTTTTGCGGAAGGTGCTTTTTCAGCCGCTCTTTCCAGAAGCAATGCATAGTTTTCATGCACTTCGGCAATGCTGGACACATTAAGAATAACGCCGCCAATTTCAGATTTATGCTTGATATCGGGCGACAGGATTTTCATGACAACCGGGAAACCAAAGCGTTCCGCCAACCTGCCAGCCTCTGCAGCATCTGTTGCCACTGCTTCCGGCACACCTTGCAAGCCTGCTTCTTCAAGCAAACGTTTTGCCTCTGCCTCATCCGGTGTCGTCTTCAGGGACTCCAGGGTTTTCTTTTCAAATGGAATCAATGCATCAGGTTTACTGAAGGCAGTACCCAAGGTACTCATTGCCTTAATCGCCCTCACGGCGCGCACTGGATCTTCAAATACGGTGAAACCGTCTGCCTCATAGCGGGCAATCGTTTCTTTTTCCGCAATCAACGATAAAACTAATAAAGCATCAGGATATTTGCTGACGGCCTTACTCAATTCAGGACGTAATTTGGCTTCAATCGAAGCGGTTCCTGCCGCATGTGCAAAGAAACCAAGAATAGATGTGTATTGGCCCGTTTCCAGCATGGTACTCAGGAACTGGTCAGCCAATTCAGGCTGATTGATAACTTGGGCAGTACAATCAACCGGGTTTTTAACTGCAGCAAAAGAAAGCGCTTCTTTCAGCTTTTTTTGTGCCCTATACTCCAGCTCCGGCATGGATAAATCCATGTCTTCGGCTACGTCACTAATCAATATGCCTGCACCGCCACTAATCGTAATTACGCCAAGTGCATCACGCTCGGGGTACACTTTTTTCGTAGCCATATAAGCAATATCCAGAAATTCATCAGGACTATAGGCACGTACCGCCGCATATTCTTTCAAAACCGCATCAAATACCACATCGTCACCTGCAATAGAAGCAGTATGTGATTGTGCTGCGACCTGACCAATCGCACTACGCCCGGTTTTCATAACCACCACCGGCTTGCGATACTGCTTGGCCAGTTTCAATGCTTGAATGAACTTTTCAGGGTCAGACAAACCTTCCAGGTAGACACCGATTACCTGAATTTCAGGATCCCTGACCATATCAAGCATGACCTCTGCAACGTTGATATCCGCTTCGTTGCCAGTGGTGACGCAAAGTGGAATACCAATACCACGATTACGTGCCGAGCAAAAAATGTGCAAGGCAAAAGCCCCCGACTGACTGGCAATGGCGATAGAACCAGGCTGCGGCCAATACAGTTCAAACGCTGAGGAAAAAGTGGAAAACAAGCCCTGGCGATCATCATAAAATCCTAATGTATTAGGGCCTAATACACGAATGCCATATTTTTTTGCAGTCGCGATTAATTCCTCCTGCATTAATTTGCCTTCATTGCCTACCTCTGAAAACCCGGCAGATAAAATAACGGCCAGCCGGGTGCCCCGCTTTCCTAAATCAGCCAGCATCTGGTTGACCATGCCACTTGCAACCGCAATAATCGCAATATCCGGCGTTTCAGGCAACGCTTCTACGCTAGGATAGGCCTTGAGGCCTTGAATTATTTCCTGTTTGGGATTGACTGGATAAATCCGCCCCTTATAGTTCCGTTGCAGCATATAGGAAATTGGCCTTCCGCCAATCCGCAAAGGGTCATTGGAAGCACCAATAATTGCTATTGAATCGGCTTCCCAGAGTTTTTTTGTATTCGTTTCCGGCTGTAAATTTAAGATTGCATCAGACTTGACCACGTGTGTCTCCTTCCGTTATTTTGAATTTTCCTGGAACCCTTTTTTTGCAGGTGTATCCAGGATTCAACTACTTTAGAGCAACACGTATAAATTTAAAATCTTTTTAAACTTAAGGGAGCGTTCAGGTAAATAAAATCTATGATTAGCTGCAGGAACCGCAACAGGTTTCAACAAAAAGTTTGACAGGTAAAACGTCAAACCCGCCTGCAGGATATTTTGCATGCACTGGGCTGATATTTTCACCTAATGAAAACCTGCTGGTATCCCGTAGCAATTCTTCCATCACCAGACGCAGTTCCAACCTTGCCAGAGGGGCACCGGGACAGGCATGAATACCCGCACCATATAACAGGTTCAGCGACGGGTCACGGTCAGGCTGAAACACATCAGGGTTCCCAAAAACAGTTTCATCGCGGTTGGCTGATGCCCATAATAGGGTAAGACGTTCACCGGCTTCGATTTTTTGTCCTGCAATGGTAACTGCTTTGGTAGACACGCGGCGACTGGCGATTAGCGGTGGATGAATGCGCAGGATTTCATCGATGGCCGCAGGTAAAAGCTTAGGCTTATAACGTAGCTGGTGTTGTAATTTGAGATGCCCGGCCAGATATTTCACCAATATGCCAATACAGGCGGCAATGGTTCCCAATTCACCAACGGTCCAATTACGCAAGATACTTACCAGTACCTCATCTGGAATCAGCTCACCATTGATGGTTTCACGCATCAAGGCAGTGGTTAAATCATCGGGAGCCTGATCACCGGCCTGGCGTCTTGCCGCCAGCAGAGAACGGATGTAGCCGTCAAATTCAAGGGCAATCTCGGACATGGCCTGATGATCCTGTGCCTGGGTTGCCTGATGATTTTTACGTACCCATTGAACCAATGACGCTTGCAACGATTCCGGCCAGCCAAGATAGGCGCATTGCACTTGTACTGCATAAACCCTTGCGAAATCTTCAATAAACTCAAACTCCCTGTTTTTAGGTGCCTGTTTGACTAGATTGACCGCAATTTGACGACAAACCGGTTCAAAAGCAGAGAGCCTTTCCTGATTGAAATATGGCTCGATAAGTGCCCTGTAAACCGTATGTTCTGGTTGATCCATGCCATTAGGCACGGACAAATGGCGAGAAACGGCATTGCTGAATGTCTGATGATCATTCAGCAATGCCAATACATCCTTGTGCCTGAGCAAGGTCCAGTGTAAATGCCTGTCATGAATGACTGGACAAGCTTGCCTTAATTGGTCATAAGCTGCGATGGGCTCATTGGAAACAGATGCTTTACGGACATCTTCGGAGAGGAGTACAACATCATTCATAAATCATCGTCCTTGCTGGAATTTGAATGATTCTTGCACAACCCGGTTTTATTTCCCTTGATACCCATCAATACTTTAGTTAAATAGTCGGGTATATATTAAGTAGTCTTTATTTAACCGTCAACAGCACATGAACGCTTAGACATGCAAAATTAATTCAAGCTAATGTTGCCCTTGCGAATTACATTCCCCCAATTTTTTACTTCTGTAGAAATCAATTTGGAAAATTGTTCCGGTTCATTTATTTCTTTAACTGCACCCAATCCATCCAATTGCGCAATCACTGTTGGTTTCGCCAATATTTTTGCCATTGTGTTATTTAGCTTATCAACAATTTTTTGGGGTGTCCCGGCAGGAGCCACAATACCAAACCAGGTGTCAACGACATAGTCAGGGTACCCCAATTCCTGCAAGGTAGGAACATCAGGAAATACAGATGATCGCTTCGCAGAGGTAACCGCAAATGCTTTCAAGGCACCTGATTTTATATGTGGTGCAGCCGCAGGCATATTTTCAAAAACCACACTGACTTCCCCCGCTAGTGCGGCCGACATGGCCGGCGCACTTCCTTTATAAGGAATATGTAAAATATCAATACCCGCCTGCTGTTTGAACAGTTCACCTGCCAGGTGAATGGAAGTACCAAGACCGGCGGAACCATAAACCACACCTTTGGGATCAGCCTTCGCAAAATCAACCAATTCCTTGACCGAGTTGTATGGAACCTTTTTGTTGGCAACCAAAATATTCGGTACTTTGGCAATCAACGCAACCGGGGCAAAATCTTTTTCTATATCAAATTTAATATTTTTATAGAGTGTCTGGTTGATCGTGGAATTGGCCGCTATCATTAACAGGGTGTAGCCATCGGGTTTTGCCCGGGCAACCTGATCTGTGGCAATCGTGCTGCCTGCCCCCGGTTTGTTTTCAACCACAAACGGCTGCTTCAATTCTTCTGTCAACTCTTTGGCCATAATACGTGCCAATACATCGGTCGTACCGCCAGGGCTAAAACCCACGACCAAACTTACCGCACGTTCGGGATAATTGGTTTGTGCACTAACCGGCGCCGTCATTGCCATAAGTCCTAAACCCATACTAATTGTCAATGCGGCTATACAAAATTTGGAATGGCTTTTCATAAACTATCTCCTTTAACTAACATCTCACTTCTCCTTTGATTTAGTCATTTTTTAACCGTATTTATTTTTCAATGTAATCAACAGTATGCGCCAGTCTAGTGCATGCTATTAAATCAAACCATACAACACCTGCTCCATTTTAAATCGTTGCTAATCCCAGCAATTTTCTCGCATTATCACCCATGATTTTCTTGCGATTAACTGCTTGTATTGGCAAGGTTTCAAACCACTCTTTATAACCTTTAATAGGACAGAATGGAAATGAACTGGCATACAACATTCTATCTGCCAGAAAACCGTCTGCGGCTTTAACATACTCTTCCCAACCCGCCATCCGTGAAAAATACATATCCGGTGACAGATAAACATTGGTGCGCCTGAAGGCAATATGCAAAATTTGCGTGACCCATGGCCAACCACCATGCGCAAGCACGACTTTCAAATTAGGAAAATCGGCAAGCATACGATCGGTACGAATCGGGTCAGAGTAACTAAGATCAGGGCCGGCAGTACCTCCCACCATCAAAATAATGGGAATTTGCCGGTCTTCACAATGGGCATAAATAGGATAAAGACGACGATCATCCGCATACATGGGAACCGGATAAGCACCCGGTTCTATGTTGATCAGTTTAAAACCGGCAGCCATCGACTCATCAATACTACGACATACCGCAACCCGGTTACTTGGATCTATCGAAGCAGCACCAATAAAGCGGCTGCCATAGGTATCCATGAGCAATTTGACATCTTCATTGGAAATGCTACCCAGCATCCCAGCAAGCCGGCCCACTACCACCCCGTGCTGCACGCCCGCAGCATCCATTTCTGCCAGAGTCATTTCCATGGATTGCTGCTGTGCCGCTGGGGAGGGTTCAAAACCCACGGTTCTGGTAAAACCGTCACGACGTTCACCTGACGCGTACATCAGGGTAGAAAGAAACTCACCGGCCGGCGGTCTTAAGCGAAAATCAATAATAGACATTATTACCTCTTCTACATCACTTCATTTTTACGGTCACTGGTTTCACCAAAACGGTGTAATGCGGGTGGTTTCAAGCCGGCATAAAGCTCATCAATCCGGGCATTAACCTGCTCGCCATGCCGATGAAAAAGCGAATTGCCATGAACGTCGCTTTCCACAATAAAGGGGCCAAAATCTTCCACTTCAAAAAGCCACATCGCCTGCGCAATGCCCAGTTCATCCAACCAGAAGACATCGCGGACCTGTTTGATACCACGACCCAGCAAGGCACCCGTACCATAGCCGACGGTTGTCAGGTAGACCGCACCCTGTGGCACCATAATATTGGCATAGTCATCATGTGGCATACCGCCTTTACCAATGACAATTTTGGTCTGTGTCAACTCAAGCCATTTGGGCATCCATTTGGAAAACCTGAAACTGGCCGTAGCCGTAACGGCCCCAACGTTGTATTCACCTTCGGGCGTGACGGCTGCTGCCGGAGAACAATGAAAATTAACGTTGCTCAGGCTCTCGAGATCCACAGGCAATGCTTCTCCATTACCCAATACTTTTTGATACACACCCTCCCTGGCGGTATACACCACGCCAGTCATGTAAACCACTGACCCGATTTCCAGGCGGGCAATATCTTCCGCAGTAGCAGGAAGATTGATTCTGAAAACCTTCAACTCTTCATCTTGATTATTCAACGATTCCATTCAACTGTCTCCCTTCTCATATAAGGCGTGAACCATTCAGGATTGGTACGGTATTCAATACGTCCATCCGCATAAATTCTCGCGGTAGACCGTCGTGATGACAGACAGAATGTATGAATGCTGACTGGCATGCCACCCGTATGCGTATAGCCCACTTCAATATGGCAATCAACCACCATGGATGAACCAACAAATCCCATTGCGCCCATGCCAATTGAATTGCCCAGTTTTTTCAGTTCCATTTCAAGCTCGGCGATTTTGGGATCAGGATTACGGTCACCCACTGTGCGCAAGCAAGCTGCCTGTTTGCCCAGTTGCATACAGGTATCCTTGGAACCGCCAATACCAATGCCTACAATTGCTGGCTGACACGCCAGGCCACGCTTGCCAAAGGCAATCAGGCCATCCAGTACAAAACGCTTGATACCGTCAATACCATCACCGGGAAAAAGCATTCGGTAATCGGTTCCGAACAGGCCACCTTTATGAACTGTTGTGATATCCACCCAGTCGGCATCCGGTTCAAACGACCATTCAATTTCAGGTGCATTGATACCCACGTTATTGTTGTGTTCCGTACGCCATAAAGGGTGTACCCGATTGGGCCGTAATGGAATTTCAACCGTGGCATCAGCCGTGGCCTTACGCAAGGCCCGTTCGATCCCGATAAAACCGGCTTGCACACTGGCGTTATTACCCATTTTTACGTAATAACGCGGCACACCGGTATCCGCACACATGGGACGGCGATCCTTGCTCGCTGCTTCCCAGTTATCAACCATGGCATGCAACACGAAACGGGGCAATTTGCCTGTTTCGGTTTTCTGCATTGCCTTGATGCCTTCGCTGTAATCTTCCGGAATATCGATGGCAGCACGCTTCATTATTTCCAGTGCTGCCTCTTCAATTCGATTTATCTCAATGGCCATATCCTGCCTCCTGAATAATTTTGTGTAAATTTATGCGCAATTTTCTTCCTCTTCGCGAATCAGTGAGTTGCCTGGAGAGACAATATCGAATTTAACGGGCACCATTTCCAATTCAATTTTTCCATCGCGTTCACTCACACGTGTATAGGCTGAGGTATGCAGGTCACCCGTTTCAGGATAATCCTCCCGGAAATGTGCACCGCGACTGTCACACCTGGCCAGTGCCGAGGTTGCAATCACGGTTGAAATGGTTGTCAGGCTGTCCAGATTGAGCCAGTCATGCCAGCTCAGGTTGAATCGGCGCTGACCGTCCGCAACACCAATCGTACGCAACGCATCATAATGGCTGGCCAGGCTCTCAAGGCCTTTTTCAATGCCCGCTTTATTGCGTAAAATGCCCACGTCATCCCACATGGTTTTTGCAAGCGCTTCGCGCAGCGGCAATGTCATCTCGGCTTTTTTGGAAAACGGAAATTCTGCCCGGGCAACACCTGCTTCAATCACGGACTGGTCGGGTTCTTTCCACATCCCGCCTTTTTTGATGTATTCGGCCATTGACTCACCGGCAATCCCGCCAAATACTGTTGAGTTGGCCACACCGTTGCCACCAAGCCGGTTAGCACCATGTACACCGCCACAATCTTCACCGGCCGCAAACAAGCCTGGCGACGCGGTTGAACAGTCCACATCAAATTCAACCCCACCCATTAAATAATGAGCGGTTGGTACAACCTCGACACGCCCGCCTGCCAAATCAAAACCACAATCCGCACAACGTTGAACCATGCCAGGGAAGGTTTTGCGAACATGTTCCACACCAAGATGTGACATTTGTATATAAACACCGCCCATCGGACTGGTCCGCCCGGCACGCATTTCAGCGTAAATACCCCGGCTCACCACATCGCGCGTGGCACGTTCACCACGTTCATGATAATTACTCATGAAACGTTCGCCCGCACCATTGATTAAATAGCCACCCGCACCACGTAACCCCTCTTCAAGAACCGTACCCGTCATACGGGTATCAGGACCACCCAGCAAGCCGGTAGGATGAAATTGAACCATCTCCATATCGCGTAACTTCAAGCCGTAACGCAAGGCCATGGCAAGGCCGTCACAGGTTTTTTCACCTGAAGGGGTATGGTACTGATACATGGTGGGTCCGGCACCGGTACTAAGCAGCACGGCTTTTGCCTGTACAAAACGGTAACCACCCGTGCGCATGTCAATAAATAACACGCCAGAAATGCCTGATCCGTCACGGGCAGGAATCAATTCAATCGCACGATGCTCTTCAAGACGGTTAACATCCAGTGCTTTCACTTTCTCCATGAGACGGTTGATAATTTCAATGCCAGTCAGGTCAGATTTGTGCACCGTCCGGTCGAAAGTCTGTCCGGCAAAAGCTTTCTGGTGCAGAGTACCATCGGGATTACGGTCAAAAAAACAACCGATTTCATTTTCCAGTTCCTGGACACGCTCTACCGCACCGGTCACCAGTCGCCATGCCAGGTCCTGACGTGGCAACCACTTACCCCCTTCAATCGTATCCATGAAGTGCCGCTCAACAGAGTCGCCATCAGCCAGCGCAACGTTGTAACCACCTTGCACCATTCGGGTACAGCCACTTTTACCTATCAAGCCCTTGACGGCAACCGTCACTTCAAGATTCGGGTTTGCCTGCTTGGCATGCAGGGCCGCAAATAATCCCGCACCGCCACTGCCAAGGATAAGGATATCTGTTTTAGAATTTTCAATTTTCATGACCCGAATACTCCTACAAGAAACACGGCACCAATAATGACGCTGAATGTCATACTCCAGCTAATCCAATTCAAGCGTATGGACCTGGGTGTTGGCCACTGCACAAACTCAATCACCAAAATCCGCAAACCAAATCCAAGATGAGTGCCTAATAAAATGAGCAGTCCCCACTCGGCAAACTTGACGCCTGGCAGCTCGGAAAATTTCAGAAAACTGTCGAATTTATCAACCTTGTTTAGCGCCAGCCCCAATACATAAAAATGAACCGGAAGAAATATGCCCAACAGCAAACCGGAAATCCGGTGACCTAAAAATGCAAAATAAGCTTTGTGTTTATGCACATTCTTGATCTTGATCATTACAAACCTCCCACTGCAATCACTGCCCGCATCCCTAGCCCCAAGAACACCAGACCCAGGGCTAATGCCAGCCAATTGGCTGCTTGAGACGTGATGGTCGTCCACTCTTTGACCACCTTGCGAATACCAATAGGGGCATGGATTGCTGCACTAATCACAAACAAGGTATAAAACGCAATCCATAACCAGTTTCCCTGGGTTCGAGTCAGTATTTCCTCAGCACTTAAACCTCCACGAACTGCATAAACAATCATGCCTATATGAACAAAAATAAAAGGCACCATAATCATGGCTGACAAACGCTGCAGCAGAAAAAGTCTCATTTCCATCACTATTCCCCACTAAAAAACTCAAGCAATGAGCGTTTTTTCAGCCCGGCAATACTGCCTGTCGGACTTAACCCGATTGGACAATGCTTCATACAACTGCCCTGGGTATGGCAAGAATTGCATCCACTATCACTCATTGCCTTTTTAAGAACCCCCTTCTGGTCTGCATGACGTTCATCATTAACCAGACTCCAGGCACGGTTGAGTGCAGCCGGACCCAAATAATCTTTATTCCACTCAACCACATCACAAGCGGCATAACAAACAGCACAATTAATACATTCAATCGCCGCATCAGCCTGCTTCCTGGCCTTGCTATTCGGATCAACCAGCGCCGGTTTTTCATGGCGTGTACGGGTTCCTATAAATTCCCCGCCTGCTTTTTTCCATTTATCAAAAAACTCGGTCATATCGACAACAAGATCTTTGACACGTGGCATATTGCGCAAGGGTTCAAGCACTATTTCGCCATTTTTTTCAACATTCTTCACATGGCTTCTGCATGTCCATCTTGGCTTGCCGTTCACCGTCATGGCACAGGTTCCACATACACCAACCCGACAGGAAAAGCGATATGACAGAGTAGGATCAACCTGTCGCTGAATTTCTGTCACTACATCAAGCACCGTCTGGTTTTCCCTGGAAGGGACTTGATAAGTGACATACTCTCCCTGCTCCTCTCCTCGCCAGATTTTTACTGTCAGCATCTTTTCCATAATTCACCCATTCAAATACAAAATCCATTTATCCTGAACCATTACCTCGGTTCAATTTTCTGCTCTGCAATCACCTTCTGCCAGAAAGTAGATTCTTCCTGCACTCTTCCATTCATGTAGTCAGAACCTGTGGTTGCCGGCTCCAGTCCCAAATCATCAAAAGTCCGCTTCATGCGATCCGAATTAAGCGCAACCTTAATCCCTTCTTCAATCTGCTTTACAACGGCATCAGGGGTTTCTTTAGGTACCGCAATCCCAAACCAGCCAACGACATCAAAATCCTTATTAAGCTGTTCAGCCATTGTGCCGACGTCCGATACGCTTTTTGAACGTTTCCCGCTGGTTACCGCAATCGGCTTGACTTCACCCGACTTTAAAAAAGGCAAAACAGCCGAAAGATTGGCGGTCACCACATCAATCTGGCCAGCCATCAAATCGGTCAAGGCAGCTGACTCTCCGCTATAAGGAATATGGGTCATTTGGGTACCCGTCGCATTCATGATGGCCTCTGATGCCATATGCCCCTGACTACCTACTCCTGCAGAACCAAAATTGGTTACAGCGCCGTGTGCCTTTACATAATTCATGAATGAATGTAAATCGTTAGCCGGGATTTTTTTGTTCACTGCCATCAATAATGGTCCTGCTGTTACCGCACTGACTGCGCGGAAGTCATTGACGCTATAAGGCAGTTTTTTATATAAATAAGGGTTAACGGTGAACATGCTGCCCGAAATCATTAAAAGGGTATAGCCATCCGGTTTGGCACGTGCTACCTGTGAGGCACCCACAGCACCTCCTGCCCCCACTTTGTTCTCCACAATTACCGTTTGTTTCCACTGCTTGCCGAGCTCTTGTCCCAGGGTTCGCGAAATAATATCGGTGGCCCCGCCGGCAGCAAACGGCACGACTAAACGAACCGGTTGTTTGGGCCACTCCGCTGCCAAGACGGGAGTAGCGAGCGTACAGGAAATAAGAACCGCCGCAAAATTTTTAAAAACACGACCTCCTGAAGCATAAAAACTCAATACCGTATCCATTGTTGTCTCTTCCTTGATTCCTGATTTATAAAAAATCAGGGGTGGTTTAATAAAGTTTTTTCTTTGAATTTACTGTCATGTACTGTGCATGCAGCTTTATTTTGTTTGATTATTAGTTAAATTTAATTTAAAGTAAATCCAATATTTTTTTAGTAATTTAAAATTTAATTTTAATTATCATGATCACTTTACGAACCTTCCGGGTTTTTGTTGCGGTTGCTGAATGCGGTTCTTATACTGGTGCCGGCAAAAAAATAGGTTTGACGTCCGCTGCAGTGGGCCAACAAATCAAAACGATGGAAGAAACCCTCAAAACCCCTCTTTTTCACAAAAACGGTCATCAATTGGTACTGAATCATTTCGGTGAAAATTTATTGAAGGAAACGCAGGAGTTACTGGTTAAATATGAAGAGATTCTGAAAAGCGGTGATGGCAAACAGGGCAAACTTACGGGTACTGTCCATATTGGTGCGCTTGTTTCCAGTCTGATGGGGGCATTTTCAGATGTATTATGGCTAATCAGACGCAATAATCCAGATCTGGATGTCAAGGTTTTTGCCGGTCAGTCAGGTGATTTTGCTCACAAGATAACCAGCGGTCAACTGGATGCCGCCATTGCAACCGAACCGCCTGAATATGCCTACAACGAATTAATCTGGACACCACTTTATGCTGAATCCATGATTCTCATCATTCCACGCAAACCCTTTTTTACACTTGAAAAACACACTTCCGAACCATCGCTTGAAATTCTTAAACATGCCCCATTCATTCATTTTGACCAAATGACATGGACCGGAATCCTGATTCGGGACACCTTGAAAAAACTGGCGGTTACCGTGGATATTCAAATGGAAATAAATTCAATTGAGGCGATCATTGAATTGGTACGACAGGGGTACGGTGTTTCGATTGTGCCAAAACTTGCCAACCTGGACTGGGAAAAAGACGAGAAACTTTTATACCTGGATCTCTCACATACCAAGGTTTATCGAAGAATTGGCATTCTTGAAAGAAAATTTCATCCCCGCAGCGGTTTTACAAATGCCATCAGAGATCATTTCAGTGAAAAAATATAATTTAAATATATATACCTGAATTTATAAATTAATATAATTTCAGGCATGATTTTATAAATAATTTTATTCGTTATTTTTTTATTATTTTAAAGTTCAAGAACCAGTTTTTCTCCTTTTGCTGAACGTGAACAGCAAGCCATCATTTTTCTGCTTTCTTCCTTCTCGGAACGGGTCAATACAACATCCCGATGGTCAATGTCTCCCTGTAAAACACGAACCTCACAAGAACCGCATAAACCCTCGCCACAATCGCTCTGCACGTCTATGTTGGCACCTTGCAAAGCCTGCAAAAGCGTCTGATCAGCAGCAACCGTCAAGCTAATACCCGAGTCTTTCAATTCAACCTCAAAAGCCTGTTCTTTGGAAGGATCCAGTTCACCCAGCACAGAATGGAAATGTTCAACATGCAAGGCGTCTTCAGGCCAGTTTTCACAACATTGTGCCAGGCCTTCCAGCATTCTTTCAGGACCACAGGCATAGATTTGCGTTTTTGCATCCGGTGTAGCCAGCAACCTGGCAAAATCATTACGATTTCCTTCATCTTTGGCATAAACATGCAAGCGGTTACCGTGCAGGGCCTCAAGCTCATCCAGTAAAGACATGGATGACCTTGAGCGGCCACTGTAATGGATTTCATAATCGATGCCGCGCTGCTTGGCCTCCCGGGCCATCGCACTGATGGGAGTAATACCAATGCCACCGGCAATAAATATGATTTTTTCAGCACTGGAATCCATGCGAAAATGATTGCGCGGACCACGAATACGGACACGATCACCCGGTTTTATATTTTCATGCAGCCATGCCGAACCGCCACGGCTTTCCGGATCTTTCAGAATGGCAATTTCCAGGCAGGCGGTATCTGTCGGGTCACTACACAATGAATATTGACGAGATATACCGGTATCTCCACATTCAATATCAATATGTGCTCCGGGCGTCCAGCGTGGTAACGGTTTTCCATCCGGTGAAATTAATTTCAATTTTAAAATATCTTCAGCAATAAGTTTTGCTTCCTGTACAACAACCGGACGACTGATGGCGCTGGCGGAAGGCTCACCCAAACGCAAGGGGGCCTGCAAATCCAGTATCCCGGGATTTTTTCTTTCCGGGTTTTGGGCCGGATCCCACTCCACCCATAAATGCTCGGGACCGCGGAATGATGTATTTGGCAGATAATGAAAAGTTTGTTCCGCCAGTTTCATATGTGGCAAACGACGTGTGAACTCTTCAAGGAAAATCTGCAACTCCATGCGAGCCAGGTTTTTACCCATGCATTGATGTGATCCATAACCAAAGGTTAACTGTTCACTGGCATTCTCACGTCTGATATCAAAATGACCCGCATCTTCAAACTTGCGTTCATCATGATTGGCCGATGAAGAAACCATCAATAATTTTGAGCCGGCAGGGATATCCACATCACCTATTCTGGTATCACAGGTAACCAATCGACGCCAGGCGGCAATAGAACCGTTATAACGCAAGCACTCTTCCACCGCATTGGGAATGAGCGATGGATCTTCACAAATTTCCTGCCAGGCATCGGGGTGCTCCAGCAATACTTTCAAGGCATTGGCCGTACCATTGGCCGTGGTTTCATGCGCAGCCACAATACCGGCCATCATCATGGAATGCAGGTAAGAATCGGTTATGACATCAGGATGGTCTTTCTGCAAACGAATGCCATAACGCATCCAGCCCGGTCCATCAGGATCCTGACGCATTTTTTCAAGAATTTTCCCCGCTAGTTGCCAAAAATTACCCACTGCATGTGCCACTTTCAATTGTTCCTCAGGACTTGGCCGTCCCCACGTATTGACCGTGTGCGCAATGGAATATTTGCGCAGCATATCCATATCCTCTTCCGGAACGCCCAGAAAATGCAGGGCAACGGTTAATGGCACTTCCCAAAGCATCTGGTTAACCAGATCGGCCCTGCCATCATTGATGAAACGGTCTACGTATTCCCGGGCCAGTTTCCTGACTAGCGGCTCATGGTGTTTTAATGCTTCAGGCGTGAATGGCTCAATCAGCAGGCGTCTGCGCGCCATATGCGCAGGCTCGTCCTCGTTAACCAGCGTACGGCCCATGCCATAATCGTAAGAAGCCAAAATGGCATTGGCCTCATCGCTGTTTGGCGTGATTTTTTCCAGGGCAATAGAGGGGCTGAAAGTTTTATTGTCACGGAAAACGGCTTTCACATCTTCATAACGGGTCACAATCCAGTAACCCAGTTTGGGGCTATAGAAAACGGGTTCTTCTTCGCGTGCCCAACGTACGTATTCAGGTGGATTTTGCAGATAATCATTACTGAATGGGTCAAATTCCGCCGCCCGGCCACTAACCGGACATCCATTTGCCGATGCGGGCTTGCCATTACTTTGTGCATGACCGAATGCACCGTGGTCAATCGGACAGCGGGAAATACCGGTAGTAGCTAATTGATTCATTTCATTTGCCTCTTTAATTATTTCAATATTGAATAATTGGTATAAATTTTAAATTTATACCAATTATGAACGCAGATTAATCCAGTGTGATTTTCAGATCACTGATCAGCTTGTGCCAACGTTCCCGTTCATTGTTCAACAGTTCTTCATATTCTTCCGGTGTATTGCCCACAGGCTCAATCCCGAAATCAATCATCTTTTTATTCACAACGGGCTCGTTGATAACTTCAACCACTTTTTTGTTTAAGCTTGCAATAGTATCTTTGGGTGTGCCGGCAGTTGCCACCATACCCACCAAGGCTGCCGCTTCTACTCCCTTGTATCCCGCTTCTGCAAAAGTGGGAACTTCTGGCAATTGTGAAAGCCGTGATCCATTTGCCACAGCCAGTGCCTTGACCTTGCCGCTTTTGATAAACCCGGCCCCTGCGGCCAAATCCACCATCATTGCCTGTACCTGGCCACCGGCCACATCTGACAGGGAAGGCGCGGCACCCCGATAAGGAACATGCACAATATCAATATCCGCTTCTTCTTTGAGCAGTTCCATGGCCAAATGATGCGGACTGCCAGCACCGGCTGAGCCGTAATTCAATTTACCGGGATTTTCCCTGGTTTTCTGAACGAATTCCTCAACCGAGTTAATGCCGGAATTTGGAGAAACGATCAGGATCATGGGAAACTTGCCCATTAGGGTAACGGGCTCCAGATCTTTGATCGGGTCATAGCTTAAGTTTTTATAAAGTGCAGAATTAAAAACCATCGTGCCGTTATCCGCTGACAGAACGGTATAGCCATCGGGCGTTGAGCGAGCGGTTTCCACGGCTGCAATAGACGTATTGCCCCCCGGCTTGTTATCAACCAATACGGTTTGACCTGTTTTTTCAGCTAAAGGCTGGGCAATGGTACGTGCCAAAAAATCCGAACCACCACCGGCCGGATAAGGCACCAGCCAGCGAACCTGCTTCTCGGGGTAATTGGATGCACTGGCATTGGCTGCCGTTAATCCCAATGTCGTGACAGATAAAAGTCCGGCCAGACAGGCCTTTTTTAAGAAATTCATGAAAAGTCTCCTTAGTGTTCAATATCCTTCCTGCGTAAATCATATACGCATTGCGTAATTTTTGTATTCGGGATAACCTGTATCAAGGACTTTTTTTGTAAAATGCCTTATAGCCTATAGGCCTCGCTCATCAATAATGACCAGAATCTGACCATGAAAACAACCGAAAAACCACACATCCCTGACCGCAGGCAGCGGGTACAGGCGGCAGAAACGGGATTTGCCGTCTTGAAAGGATTAGCCAGAATAGGTGGCAGTGCCAGCCTGACCGCACTGTCCACCTATCTGAATGAGAACCCGGCCAAGGTGCACCGTTACCTGGCCAGTCTGATCGAAGAGGAACTGGTGATTCAGGAACCCGAAACCCAGCAATATCGTCTGGGTCTTGAAGCCATGTTCATCGGTCTTTCGGCCATGCGCCAGTCAGACCCTATTCGCCTGGCCGAACCGGCCCTGATCCGTCTGCGGGAAGAACTTGAAGTCACCAGTTTTATTGCCGTGATGGGTAATAAAGGGCCGGTTATTGTGCGTTTTGAAGAGCCCAGTCTGCCGGTTACCGTTAACGTGCGGGTGGGTTCTGTCTTGCCTTTGTTAACATCGGCAACCGGACGGGTGTTTCTGGGCCTGCAAAATGACAGGCTGGTTCGGCAACTGGCGCAGGAAGAGATAAGTAAAACGACCACTTCATTAAATACTGAAAAAATCAATGACCCCGAAATTTTTATCAATCAACTGCGTGAGGAAGTACAAAAACGCAACTGCGCGATTGTGAAAGACACCAATTTAAGGGGTATTAGTGCAGTGGCGGCCCCGGTTTATAATTATGCCGGCCAGTTATGCGCCGTTATCACGGCCCTGGGCGCTACGGGCGGGTTTGATGCCAGCGTGAACGGGAAAATATGCCGTCAGGTGCAGGAAGAAGCACGGCAGCTGAGTACTTCATTGGGCTATATTAAAGATTGATGCAATCATAGGCATGCATCCACAAGCCAAGTGCCTATGGATGCATGCATTATTGATGGCCCCCTCTGTCACACTAGTTGTCCGATCTTTTGATTTTTACATTTCATCCATTTGAGGGAGCGGATAGAGTTTTTCAATGTCATCCTACAGTCCCGACCTTAAAGCGCAGATTGTTAAAAAAATGATGCCGCCCAATAACCAGAGTATTGCCCAGATCAGCCGGGAAAGTGGTATTCATGTGGCGACGTTATATACTTGGAAAAAACAGTTTCAAGCAAAAGGATTTGTTGTGCCTGCAAAAAAATCCCCACCTGACCAATGGGATGCCAAGGCTAAATTGGCCGCCATTATCCACACCGCCAGCATGAACGAGACCGAGCGCTCCGTTTACTGTCGTGAGCATGGTTTATACCCTGAACAGCTAGACGCCTGGAAAGCGGCGTTTGAATCAGCTGATGTGGTTGATGAGCCGGTTAGTAAAACGGCACTGACCGCCGAGCGCAAAAAGACCCGGCAGCTGGAAAAAGAACTTAGACGCAAGGAGAAGGCACTGGCTGAAACGGCTGCCTTATTCGTAAGCTTACCGTCAAGCGCAC
>LSQX01377556.1_pt1 | contig 141342 bp, 111 predicted proteins | sample 654561 | NCBI WGS metagenome assembly LSQX01 (sample SAMN04489861, study PRJNA283612) | anaerobic digester metagenome | isolation source: 4 biogas reactors fed with cattle manure at either 37C or 55C with and... | place: Denmark: Kongens Lyngby | collected 2014
CTGGGATATAGAGCGCTTTGTGGTCATCTCGGACTTGCTGGCACATCGCCTCAGGCTCAATGAGCAGACAGGAGAGCCAATAGTTCGGAACGCTGTTTTGTTTATCAAAGGGATTCATGGAGACCGGCAGACCTTTGAGCCCCTCCCTGTAGCGCTCGTAAATCATTTTCTTAGCGGCAATGTGCTCCTCAAGATGCAGCATCTGGCCCCGGACGACCCCCGCAATTACGTTGGACATTCTGTAATTATAGCCCAGCTCTTCATGCTGATACCAGGGGGCGGCTTCTCTTGCCTGGGTGGACCATTTACGGGCGCGATTGGCGGCAGCCACCTCATCAGTCAGTAACATGCCTCCGGAGCTGCCTGTGATAATCTTATTGCCGTTAAAGGAAAGTGCGTTGTAATCTCCAAAGCGTCCGGTCTGCTCGCCTTTGTAGCTGGCGCCAAGCGATTCTGCCGCGTCTTCAATGATAGTGGCATTGTGCTTTTTGCAGATGCTCTCTATTTCATCGATTTTTGCCGGTGTGCCGTAAAGGTGAGCATAGATGACGAGACGGCAATCCGGATAAAGCTCGAACGCTTTCTCCAGCGCCCTTGGGCACATGTTCCAAGTGTCGTACTCCGTGTCAATGAAAACCGGCACCCCCTGTTCATAGACAACGGGGTTAACCGTGGCGTTGAAGGTCAGGTCAGAGCAAAAGACGGGCTCGCCTGGCTCCAGACCGGCCAGCTTGACGGCCAGGTGGAGTGCGGCGGTTCCGCAACTGAGCGCGACGGCCTGCTTTGTACCAACCTTTTCAGCAACCAGACGCTCCAGCTCGTCAATGTTTTTGCCGACTGTCGACATCCAGTTGGTTTCGTATGCCTCACGGACGTACTCGAGCTCCTCCCCGTGCATCGTGGGCGAGGAAAGCCAAACCTTCCTGTCAAACGGTTTAAAATTCTGTTTCCGTGCTATAAACATGAAAAACTTTTACCAACCCCGGGCATTTGTACCACCGATGAACACCGATAAACACAGAGGATTCATACTTCCCTATTAAAAATCCGCATCTATCCGCGTCTACCGTGGTTCCAAACAACAACCCCGGGCCTTCATAGCAAGGAGTATTGAGATATTCATCTATGCAGAAAACCTTTGATCTTATCTACGGGAATGAGCGATAGAAGCAGGCGCTGCTCGTGGGACCTGCAGATATAACTCAGGAAAATATAAAACACCGCCCCCAGTGATGCACCGGCCAAAAGCTTAACGAGGTTGCTTTCAATATAATGGGTGAAAAAAAGTACAACCCCTCCCATGAGAAAAGATTGGATGAGTGTGGGAGCCAAATCCCGCATTTGTTTCAGAAAGCTGAGGTTAAGTAAGATACCTGTGTAATGCGTATTTATGACCAAACTCAAAGTGGAGAAAAAAACGGCTCCGATGCACATTGCTTTCACACTAATAGGAGCTGTAATACAGAGGATCGCAATGCCCATTATTTTTTTGATAATCTCTATTCTGAGAATTAAATCTGAACGTCCTTTAACCTGAAGAATATTTAAATTAATTGCATGAACAGGAATCCACATCATGGAAAAACAGAGAATTTGCAGGAAGATGATACTGCCTGCCCACTTTTCGGTAAGTAGTACGAGAATTAAAGGAGTAGCCAACACGGAAAGTCCCAGCGTCATTGGAAAAATAATATAAGCGGAAAGCCGAAGGTATGAGCGATAGGTTGAACACAAACGCTCTTCATCGTCTTGTAGCTCGCAAAGGAGTGGATAGGTAACACGGCTAAAAATTCCTGTGATGTTTGAGGATGGAAAATCTGCAAAATTCTGAGCACGAGCATAAAGCCCCAACTCTCTTGCCGAGTAAACCTTGGCAATGATAAGGGTGTGAGCCTGATGGTAGAGCGTCTCTATCAAACGAGAAACTATCAGCTTGGAGCCGAATGAAAACATTTCCCAAAACGAGCTCCAGGAAAATACCCAGCTGGGCTGCCACTTGCCAAAAAACCAAAGAAGAAGCGTTGTCAGCGCTGCGCTTACAACTGCTTGCGCCACCAGGGCCCAGACTCCATAATCATGGTAGGCCATCCATATCCCCAAAGCCCCTGAGAGGATTGTGGCCAGAAAAGTAACTTTTGCTTGGGTTTTAAAGTCAACTTTTGCTATCAGTAAAGCACGTTGGACTACTGTAAGCGAATTAAAAACAAGCGTGAATGCCAGCACGCGAGTTATCGGAATCAATATGGGAGTCTTAAAAAAAGCGGCAATCAGTGGTGCCGAGAAAAAAAGAATAAAATAAAGAAAAAACCCTACTAAAATATTGAAATAAAATACTGTGGAACAATCTGTCTGAGTACGATCAATTTTTCTAATTAAAGCGGCTACAAAACCACTGCTAATGAGCATCTGCGAGATGCTTAGGAAAATGGCAAGCATACCGACAATGCCATAATCCGTGGGGCTCAGTACACGCGCAATCAGTATCCCAATTACCAACTGTACCGCCTGGACTGAAAATCGCTCAACACCGCTCCAGAAAACACCACTGACGGTTCTGCTCTTTAGCGATTCAGGCATATTGCAGGCAGCGTGGAGCGATCACTTTTATTTTCTTCCCTGTTTGCGATAACAGTCTCTGCATCCATTGGTTATCTGTGGCATTACGAGAAAAAATTTAGACAAGGCAATGCCATGGTCACTTCGGGAGGACCGACGGCAAAAAAATAAAAAATATTATCACCTCAGCGATAAGAATATATTTCGAGTGCCTCTATCAGACTTAATATCAAGATGTTAAAGCTGAATAGCAAAAACAACCCTCAAAGCAATTCTAATCAAAGATAAAAATAATCACCCGGCAAACCAGGCAGACACAATTTACTATGATGAATAAAAAAGTCAAGGAGGAATGCGGTGTCGTTATTAAAAATTTTTAATTGGCGTGAAGGAAGAAACACCCTGCAAATGGTGGAGCCATGGGGGATCGAACCCCAGACCTTCTCATTGCGAACGAGACGCTCTACCAACTGAGCTATGACCCCATTTGCGGGAGATTGTCCTGGAATGGACGGGGACAATCTACAGAAAAGTCGATACCACTGCAAGCTGAAATTCTGAGAACCATAGAAGCGCCTTTAAGATGTATCAGATAGTGGTATCTTTAACCTTTTTTCTATCACTATGTTGGTGCTATGTGAATAAGTTTTAATACACTAATTTTGACTCCAGCTCCAATAGTTATGTATGGTTATGAGGAACTGGCTCGAGACAATCCGAGAAAAACTTGAAATGAAAAAGACAAAACAGACACCAGAAAATAGAGAAAACATAGAGGCAAGTGCCACTACTCCAGAGCTTTTCACCTTACCCGATGAAGAGTCTCATGCAAGTGAATCAGCACCTTTTCCAAGTGATGAAAGTTTGATTCCCCCTCAACCAGCTTCCACTGGTGATATCGTTGGTCTTCAAAGTTCCGGACCGAAGCCTCGCAAGAGACGAAGTTCAAAGGCTCCAGCCAGCTCTGCCATTGTTGGTATGTCTCTGCCAGGCAGGCAGGTGCCTTTTTCTATTGAGGCTGAGCAGGGAGTATTGGGTTGTATTTTACTGGACCCAAGAAACAATCTCTCCTTGTTTGCCTCCAAGCTCAAAGGCAAAGACCAGTTCGAAGGCATTTTTTACGATATTCGCCACCAGACCTTGATCAATCAAATGATTCAGATGAACGAGGAAGGTGCAGCCATTGATGAACTAACTTTAATTCAACGCCTCCGGGACAGGGCTCTTTTAGACTCTGCAGGGGGGGTACCCTATATCTCTTCTCTCAAAGATGCACCGCCCTCCCCGCTCAATATGGAGTATTATCTCAATATCGTCCGAGATAAATATCTTTTGAGGAGCCTGGTACAAACTTGCACGACACTTACTGAAGATGTCTTTTCCAATCCCTCAGATGTAGAGTCGCTCATGGACCAGGCAGAGAAAGAGATTCTCCGAATTAACGGCGAGTGGGTGCAGACTTCTTCTCTTGAAATGAATGAGCTCGTCAAAAGCGCATTCCAGTTAGTTCAAAGCTATTTTAACCGCAAGGGAGAACTGACAGGCATTGGAACCGGCTTCCCTGACCTGGACAGGATGACCGCCGGACTGCATGCAGGAGAAATGATCGTGATAGCTGCACGTCCCTCAATGGGTAAAACCTCGCTGGCGATGAACATTGCTGAGTATGTCGCTATTGAACAGGGAGAACCTGTGGGTGTTTTTAGTCTGGAAATGACAGCCGAGTCACTGGTAATGCGTATGCTTTGCTCGCGTGCACGAGTGAGTATGCAAAATATTCGAAGCGGTACACTTAGCACAAATGATTTTACTAAAATGACTGGAGAAGCCGGTAAACTGGCCTCAGCCCCTATCTACATCGATGACACTCCGGGGTTGAGTATTCTCAACCTGAGAAGCCGCGCACGGCGTATGATGGAAAAGGGAATTAAACTTTTCGTCATAGACTATTTACAGCTCCTCCATTCAAGCATGGTTCGCGGAGACAGCAACCGACAGCAGGAAATAGCAGACATTTCAAACGGCATTAAAAGTCTCGCCAAAGAGCTGGGTGTCCCGATTATCGTGCTGAGTCAGCTCAATCGCGATGTTGAAAAAGAAAAAAATCGCGCTCCCAAGCTCTCAGACCTGCGGGAATCCGGTGCTATTGAGCAGGATGCAGACCTCGTTCTTTTGATTTACAGACCCCCTGCTTCAGCCAATGACTCACGCAGAGGAGAGGAAGAAGAGGAACAGCAAAGTCATCACGTTCAGACTTCCATTGAGGTCAAATTGGTCATTGCCAAACAGCGCAATGGCCCTACGGGAGAAGTGGATTTAATTTTCTTGAAAAACTATACTCGCTTTGATAGCGTGGCCCGAGTGCGTCACGAAGATGTACGTTAGTACTTACCCATGAGAAATAGGATTAGAATTTGTGCCGTGATTGTCGCCCTTTTACTTTGCGGCAGTCAACCAGGAACCGCTCAAGAACCCATGGGCACAGTTCAAAAAGTTCTCATTACCCATGTGGGGCCGCAATCGGTTAATGATGATTATATCCGTTCAAATATTCGCATTAAACCGGGGGACCCCTATCTTCGAACAGCGGTCAATGACAGTATCAAAAATCTCTACTCCACGGGTTATTTCTATAACATACGGGTAGGTGAAGAAGATCAGGGTGTTGGCGATGTTGCGCTTACTTTTTTTGTCCAGGCCAAGCCGACTATTACAGATATTCAGTTCATTGGCAATGAACACTACACGCGTCGTGTTCTCCTCAAAAAGCTTTCTTCCAAAGTGGGCCAGCCGTTGGATGAACATAAACTCTTCAAAGACAAACAGGATATTCTTAAAAGATATCAACGTAACGGACGTCAGAAAACGACAGTTGAATACACTACAAACGTAGATGAAAAAGCGGGCCGAGCAAGTGTGGTTTTCGAGATTGTAGAGGCATCTAAAATTAAAATCAAAGATGTGACTTTTGAAAACGCCGACGTTTTCAAACAAAAGAAACTTAGAAAGACCGTCAAAACCCGCAGATTTTGGTTTCTCTCTTTTGTGACTGGCAGCGGAACACTCAAAGATGACCAGCTGGTCGAAGATCAGGAAAAACTGATTGATCTTTACCACAATGCTGGCTATCTCGATTTCAAAATCAATGAGGTCACCTCTGAAGCTGTTAGCGATAAGCGAATGGTAGTTCACTTTGACCTGGATGAGGGAAAGATGTACCGCGTGGGTAAAATCTCTTTCGAGGGAAACACTCTTTTTAGTTCGGATGAAATCTTGCGCGGAGTCTATACTGAGGGCAAACTCAAGCGCCCCACCATGTTGGCCGGAGAGGTTTTCTCACCAAAGGGTCTCTCTGCTGATGTGGACGCTATTCAAGATTTTTACGGCTCCCGCGGATATATTGATGCCTCTATTATTGCCGTAAAAATTCCTAATGTGGAAGACTCGACGATCGACCTTGTCTATCGAATTGAGGAATTCAGTAAGTCCTATGTTGAGAAAATTGAGATACGAGGCAACACAAAGACTAAAGATAAGGTGATTCGCCGCGAATTGGCTATCACTCCCGGAGAGACGTTTGACATGACCCGTGTCAAACTGAGCAAAAAACGCCTGGAGGGTCTCCAGTATTTCTCAAAAGTCGATCCTCAACCCGAGCCGACAGACATTCCAGACCAAAAGAACTTGATTTTAAACATCGAGGAGCAAGATACGGCCAACTTTATGATTGGGGCCGGTTTCAGCACAGTGGATAATCTGTTTGGTTATGCCGAAGTTTCTCAAAGTAACTTTGATCTCTTCAAACCCCCTTATTTTATGGGCGGAGGCCAGAAAATGCGTCTGCGCGCCACTCTGGGTACCAAGCGCCAAGACTATATCCTTTCCTTTGTAGAGCCTTGGCTCTTTGGACGTAAGCTCACATTGAGCACTGACTTCTACTGGCGCCAAATCAGTTACTATTCAGATGAATTTGAAGAGGAAATCCTGGGCGGCAAGGTCGGGCTCTCACGGACTCTCTGGAATGACTTCTGGATCGGTGGCCTGGCGTACTCGCTTGAAAATGTCGATATCAAAAACGTGACAGATAAAGCGCCTTATGTGATCCGCCAGGATCAGGGTGCAAACCTGATATCTAAAATCATGCCCTCCATCGCCTACGACACGCGTAACTCAACGATGCTCCCCAATAGAGGTCAGCGCACAGAGTTTATGCCGCAGGTTGCTGGTGGGCCAATTGGGGGAGACTTCAGCTTCTACAAGCTGGAGCTGCGCACCGCCTGGTATTTTAAAGGGTTTGGAGAAGGAGATGTTCTGGAGGTGCTTGGCAGGGCAGGAACCATGGATACCTACAATAATTCCAGCCACGTTCCTTTTTATGAAAAGTATTATCTGGGCGGCGCCTATGACATGCGCGGCTATAAATATCGCCACTTGGGTCCTCTGATTCAAGGGGAACCTGTGGGTGGCCAGACTTATGTTTTTGGAAGCTTGGAATACTCTGTGCCAATTGTTGAAAACTACCTCCGGCTGGCAGCTTTCTATGACATAGGCTGGATCAACCCCGATTCCTACGACTTTGATCCTACACAGCGAGAGGATCCGATCTACGGAAAACTGGGGTGGGCTGATGACATCGGCTTGGGGGTTCGATTAAATATTCCAATGCTGGGGCCGCTCCGCTTTGATTACGGCATCCCTATTAACGGCAAAAATGAAAGTGGCAGTGGACGTTTCAATTTTAGCGTCGGCTACACACGTGAATTTTAAACTATCACACTATAAACACCTCTCTATTATGAAAAAAATAATTCTATCCACTCTGGCTTGTCTGATATTCGCGCTTAACGGACAGGCACAATCCCAAAAGATAGCGACTATTGACGTTCGCAAGGTTTTGGAAAATTACTATGTAACCTGGCAGCAAGATGCCGCTTATCAACAAGCGAACCAACGCCTCGTAGAAGAGGCTGCTGAGGCACGCAAGCTTTATGAAGCTGCAGACCAAAAACTGGCTGAAATCTTGAAAAGCTCCCAAGATAAAGAGCTAGCTCCTGAGGTTTTGAGCAAAAACGAGGAAGAAGCCAGGCAAGCATTTGAAGAAAGAGCCAAGCTCGAAGGCGCTTTAGCCAGCTTCAGAGAAAACGCAATTAAAAACCTGGCTGCCAGAAAGAAACGTGCTCAAGAGGAAATTCTCGACAAAGTAAATGAAGCTGTTTCCAAGCAGGCACAAAAGGAAGGTTATACGCTGGTTTTAAACAGCTCTATTGACTCCTCTAACCCCTATCGGGTTGTCATATTTGATTTAGGCAGGCATGACCTTACCCAGGAAATACTTCAGCAATTAAATGCTGCCAAACCGGAAAACCTCCAAAAGCCTGAGAGTATGCTCCTCTTCAACTAGAGAGCAAACCATAATCTTTGCCAAGTTTATCAACCAAAAAACCCGCTTCTAAAAGCGGGTTTTTTGGTTTAGTAGATACTTAAATGGGACTGTTACTCGGCAGGATAACCTTCTTTTTCCCCTCCGCCTTTCATTTCACGTTCACGATCAGCCATGGCAGCTTTACGCGAAAGACGGACACGACCTCTTTCGTCTACACCAACGCACTTAACAGGGAAAGTATCGCCCACTTTGACAATGTCTTCTACCTGCTTCACGCGGAAATTGGCCAGTTCACTAATATGCACAAGGCCTTCCTTGCCAGGAAGCACTTCCACAAAACAGCCAAACTCCTTAATGGAAACCACCTTACCTCTGTATATCTCACCCACTTTAATTTCAGCGGAGAGAGCCTCAACAGCAGCACGGGCTATCAACATTCCTTCTTCGTTATTGCCATAAATACGGACAGTACCATCATCTTCAATATTGATTTCACAGCCTGATTCATCGCAAAGTGCTTTAATGTTCTTGCCGCCAGGGCCAATCAAGGCGCCGATCTTATCTTCAGGAATCTTCAAGGAGACTATGCGCGGAGCATATTTACTGATATTTTCTCTGGGAGCAGGAATACAATCTTTCATCTCCTTGAGGATAGAGAGTCTGGCCAGACGGGTTTTTTCTAAAGCTTCAGAAATAATATCCAAAGATACCCCCCTGAGCTTCAGGTCCAGTTGAAAACCGGTGATCCCTTTTTCGGTTCCGGCAATCTTGCAATCCATATCACCAAAGGCATCTTCCCAGCCCATGATATCTGTCATCACCACATGGCGCTTCAGATTGCCTTGTTCATCAAATTCTGTGCAGAGCCCCGCGCTGATACCAGCCACAGGACGAACAATCGGGACTCCTGCATCCATCAGTGCCAGAGTGCCTGCGCAAACAGTCGCCATGGAGCTGGAGCCGTTTGATTCCAGCACCTCTGTTGAGATACGGATAGCATAGGGATAATCCTCCAGAGGCAACATCGGCTCAATTGAGCGCTCTGCCAAAGCACCATGACCAATTTCACGGCGCCCCGGTCCCATGATGCGACCAGTTTCGCCAACGGAGAAGTTCGGGAAGTTATAGTGGAGGAGAAACTGTTTTTGGTGATTCCCTCCTGTGTAGGCGTCAAACTCCTGTGCATCTTCCATGGACCCCAAGGTGGCCATGGCAAGAGCCTGGGTTTCGCCGCGTGTGAAAATTGAAGAGCCATGAGAACGTGGCAAAATCCCAACGCTCATTGAGAGCGGTCTGACATCATCCAGTCCACGGCCATCCATGCGCTGGCCTTTATCCAAAAGGAGCGCCCGTACTGTCGAGGATTGCATCTCAGAGAAGATATTATTGACCACGGCATTCTTGATTGCCTCCTCCCCGAATTTGGCAGTCAACTTTTCTGCAAGTTCGGTTTTGATTGCAGCAACTGCAGCTTCACGCTCCAGCTTTCCCACAATTGTCAAAGCTGGCATCAGGCGATCGGCCACAATATTTTTTGCTTCTTCAATAATTTCAGCAGGGGTTTTCGCTGCTTCAAAAGTCCTCTTAGTCTTACCGGCTGCTTTGACAAGTTCGCGCTGAGCCGCAATCATCGGCTGGATAGCAGCTTGGGCAAATTGCATTGCTGCGCTAAAGTCCTCTTCGCTAATCTCATCCGCAGTGCCTTCAAACATGACCACTTTGTCGCTATCACCCACATAGACAAGGTCCAAATCGCTCTCTTCCATTTGAGAGTGAGTCGGGTTGACGACAAACTGCCCCTCTACACGACCCAGACGGAGTGCGCCCAAAGGGCCAGCCCAGGGGATATCACTTATTTCCAATGCTGCCGAGGCTCCCAGAATCGCCAAAACATCAGGGTCATGCTCGCCATCAGCACTGATAACAATACATTGAACCTGCGTCTCATTAAGCCAGCCATCAGGGAACTGCGGGCGCAAAGGCCTGTCAATGAAGCGGCTTGTCAAAATTTCCTTTTCAGTGGGGCGCCCTTCCCTTCTAAAATATCCTCCGGGGAACTTGCCTGCCGCTGCCGCCTTTTCGCGATAGTCGACCGTCAGAGGGAAAAAATCCAAATCTTCTCTGGGTTTGCTTGCTGCAACAGCGGCCACCAAAACAATGGTTTCTCCTTGTTGCACTGTAACTGAGCCGGCTGCCTGCCGAGCCCAGATGCCGGTCTGAATCGTGATCTGGCTACTGCCAGCCGGCGCTATTACTTTATGTACCATACTCTTCTTATCTTTCTTGCTTCCTACTATCTCTTTAAGTCCTTCTACCGGCACTTTAAAGACAACAACCCACCGTCAAACATAATCCGCTTGATTCGGTGGGTATCCATTATTGTTTGTTTTGAGAACAGAATAGCAGCACACACACTACCGCTATGGGCACTGCATCAGCACGCATCCAGAAGTCCTTTTGGACCTCCAAACCGTTCTCGGCTGGAAGGGTTACCTCCTCAGCTTTAATCTTTTTGTCAGCGCTACGTAGCGGTCTGCATCCTTTTGATGGAGATAGTCCAGGAGCTTACGTCTCCGGCTCACCATCATAATCAGACCGCGACGAGAACTATGATCTTTTTTGTTCTTCTGCAGATGCTCGGTCAGAGCGCTAATACGCTTTGATAAGAGAGCAACCTGCACATCCGCAGACCCGGTGTCACGCTCATGAATACGAAACTCTTCTATATTTTTGGCTTTTTCCTTAGAATCCATATCTTAGCCGCTTATCTTCTCTTCGTTCTTCTTCCTACGATTATTCCAAACAGTTGAGGGAAACCTAGCTGTCTCTCAACTGCCCCGCTACTCTAAACACTTTTTAGCTCTTGTAAAGAAATTTGTGGGGCTTTTAGCTTTATAGTTTAAAAGCATGCAAAACACCCAATGGCTTAATCTCTAATCTCAAAACTAAATCAATGCTGGAGGCGGGCAACTCAGGAATTTACTCCCAAGCCCAAAGAAATGTTAGCATAAAAAGGATGAATAGGAAGACAATACCTTCACCCTCTCCCAAAAATAAAGAAACGCTGTGATGAAAAAGAAGAATTCCCTAGAAGTGGTGGGTCGGCAGGGATTCGAACCCTGGACCAACGGCTTAAAAGGCCGCTGCTCTACCGCTGAGCTACCAACCCAGTTGAGACATAAAAACGGCTAACCACCGTTCTTACTTCAAAAGCGCCTTGCAGAGGCAAGCGCGGCAGGTAAAGTAAACAGACTTGGACAAAAGTGCAAGAAGTTTTATGCTTTCTTTGCTTTTCCCCGGAAACTCCGGGTGGATAAACAAGGTTATAACGGCTGAAAAAACAAGGTTTTAAGACCATGGGACACCAGGAAACGTACAAAGAAAATGAGGACTATGCCGAGTTTTTGGCACAGTGGGATATTCAGTTTTACTCCAAATATATCGACACTTTGAGTGGAATGGCATCCCCCAGAAGTCAGTCAGTTTTCGCACCGGGTTCGCGCATTTTAGATGTCGGCTGCGGTGTAGGGCAAGTCGTCCTAAAGCTCAAAGAACGAGGATTTTCTGCCCATGGAGTTGATGTTTCAGAAGCCAACATTGCCCGCGCCTCTTCTCACAGTCCAGAGTGCATTATTTATGATGGAAGACGCCTGCCTTTTGAAGACAACTTTTTTGATTCGGTCGGCTCCCTTAACGTACTGGAACATGTGGAAGAGCCGGAAAACTTTTTAAAAGAACTGGTCCGAGTCACCAAACCTGGAGGCTCTCTTACCGTTTCTTCTCCAAACTTTTTACGTGTCCTTGGATTTAGAGACTATCATCCCAGGATGCGGGGAGTTAGAAACAAACTACGCAACTGGAAGTCTCTTACTAAAATTCGAAGAGATATAAAAAAGAATCTCGCCACTGTTCGTTTTGAGCGGATGCCCCCCATTGTAAAAGATATCTTCAGCCCCGATGACGATGCGATTGTGGTGACCAACCCGCTTCAAATGAAGTTCTTTTTGGAGAGCTACGGCTGCCAGGTAAAATCGATTGTTTGTACAGACCGATATGTCCATCCATTCGTCGATTGGTGCTTGAACCTGACCCCTCTGCGCTACTTGATGTTTAACAGCTTTATTGCAGCCTTCAAGAAGCCCAGCTCCTAGTCCAGAGCAACCGCCCTGCCCTGCTGGATAGATTCCAGAGCAGCAAAAGTCAGGCGCATTGCCTGGCGCGACTCCGCATAAGGCAGCGGCTGCGAAGACTCTGCCTTCAAGAAGCTTAACCAGCGAGCCATCTGCTCAGCATGCCCCTTGGAGCTTCCCTTTGTTATCTGGCACTTGCGGCCCCGATAGATTTGCAGCTTCTGGTAGTTATCCAGTTCGCCAACAAACCCTGAACCAAAAACAGTCAGCCTCTCTTTAGGATAAGAGTTATCCCCCTCTGCAGAGTAGATCAGCTGCCCGCTGCTGCCATCTGCAAACTCCACCTGGGCTGTTATGCTGTCTGGAAACGGCAGGGCGCCTTCCGAAGGCCAAACGGTTTGTGCAAACAGGCGAACAGGTTTGCTGGAAAAGAGCCAGCAGAAGTAATCAAAAAAATGACATGCCTCTCCGAGGATTCGACCGCCACTTTCCGCAAAGTTGGCATACCAGTGCTTGGGGTCCAGCTTGCCCGCCATCACTCGATAGACCGCACTCTTGGGCCCTGGCGTTCCCGAAACAACCTCTTTGAGCTTTACTGAGAGCGGTGCAAAGCGACGATTAAAGCCAACCTGTACAGAGCCACCTCTATCGGATGCCACCGCTGCATCTATCTGCAGAAGTTCTTCTCGGGTAAGACAAAGTGGTTTCTCAACAAAAACATGCAGACCCGCATTGAGTGCATCCAAGGTCAGGGATGCGTGCAAGTGATGGCGCGTAGCAATCACAACCGCAGCGTTTTCTCCCTGTTTTAGGAGGGTTCCTACTTCTGTGGAAGCACTCTGAAAACCAAATTTATTTTTTACATGATTTGCGCTTAAGGCTGTCTGGTTCACAACCACGCCAAAGGGGATATTTCCGCGCAAGTGCGGCAACAGCATGGTTCGGGCAAAGTTGCCGGCTCCAATCACATGAAGCTGTGAAACTGGTGCGCTCAATTTGGATTGGGGCGCCTGCTTCTCCAGTTCGCCTATCTTTGCCGTAACATTTTCTGAAACGCTTTCAGCCGCGACAGCATATTCCAAGACAACACCTATTTCCTGAGATTCTGGCTTAAGGAGTTCCTGGTAAATACTCAGAGAGTCTTCAAACTGCACGCGATGGGTTGTGATCGCCTCCAGATTCAATTTTCCGGCAGCCATCAAGGCAAGACAGGCATCCAGGTTTCTCTGCTCAGTCCAGCGCACGTAACCAATCGGATAATCACTACCACCCCATTCATAAGAGGGATCATAGCGCCCCGGCCCATAGGAGCGAGAGTAGCGGACATCGAGCTCTTTCTCATAGTAAGTCTTCCAGGACAACTCCGTCTTGGTATTACCGACAATCACCAGACGCCCCCTGTCGCGCATAATTTCGGCCGCCTGCTCTACTGGCTTATTGCTTTTGGTACCGGTGCAAAGATAGACTTTATCCACGCCGTAGCCTGAAGTCCACGAACGAACTTCACTGGCCAAATTATTGGAGCTGACAAAGCACTCTGCACCCATCTCAACAGAAAACGCCTCTTTGGATTTCATGAGGTCCACCGCCATCACACGCACACCGTTGGCATGAAGTAGAGCGGTCAGTAGCAACCCTATCAACCCCTGCCCCATTACGACCACCTGTTCTCCCAGTTTGGCGTCTCCCTGCCGAAGCGCCTGCAGAGCAATGCTGAGAACTGTGGAATAAGCCGCCATCCAATTTGGGACACCATCGGGAATTTTTGCCATGAGCATGTCCGGCATTGCAATAAATTCGGCATGGTTGGCACACTCAGCCCCGGCACAGGCAACCCGCTCCCCCACACGCAGGCGCGTGTTACCCTCATCCACCGCAACAACCACTCCTGCAGCACTGTAACCCAGTGGTGTGGGAGATTCCATTCGGTTGCGAACTTTTTGCAACGCACTCTTCCAGCCCAGATTTCGGACGCTTTCCATGACTTTTCTGACCTGGTCCGGCCTGGCCATGGCTTTTTGAAGCAGATTCATTTTGGCCTGTTCCACTTTCATTTTCTCGGTCCCTATGCTAATTACCGAGTGGGTCACCTGCACCAGGGCTCCCCCAGGAGGTGCCACCGGGATAGGGACTTCCTGGATTTCCAATCGTCCGTCCTGATATTGAGCTAGTTGCTTCATGGTTAAAAAACAGCGGTTATGGCGCTGCATCCTTTTTTTGCGGCTCCTGGGAGGAGCTCGGCAAGGGAGGTGCTTCTTCAGAAGAGAGATCAGCCATCTCTGTTTCCCTGCTCAAAATTTTCTGGAAACAAAGTGCCTTCAAATTCCAAAGCCACCAAACACAAATAGCTGTCGGGAGCAGCACTCCCAACACAAACAGCCATTGAAAGCGCGGTTGATAGTAGGCGCAATAATACAGCAGATTTTTATATTTTATCGCTCCCATCATGACGAGACAATACAACGCAAACCCTGCCATGCAAAGCAGCAAAATGGCGTTATTAAGCAGCATAAAGAGAGCTGCCTCAGCCCTTAAAGAAGGGCTCCCCAAGAGTGCTGCAATACGATAAATCACACGTGAGAGAACCATCAGAGAGTAGAGCGAAACCAGTATCAAAATAAAAACCATCACCGCAAAGTGACGTAACGCCGGCATCTGAGAAAACCAGTAAAAAAAAGGAGAAAGCCCGACCATTACAATCAGCAAAACAAAGAACTCCTCCAAGTTCTTAGTAAGCTTATTCGAATTTTGCTGTGAGCTCCGCATCAAATTGATTCCGTAAACCGCACACACAGCCGCAGCCGTAGCCGGAAGCGTCCCAATTAAATCCCAGTAGCTGGAATAAAAGACTTTCCACTCGCTGGTAAAAAGCGTTTGGACAGAAAATATCAAGTAAAGCGGCACACTCCAAAGCAAAATGGAAACTCCACGATAGAGCTCAGCAAGACGGGTTAACTGCTCCTCAGAGTGACTAGTGGTTTTCTTTTGTTCTTCCAGCATCATTTTACGGGGCAAACGAGAGGTACGTATACTCTCTGAGCCCCTTCTCATACTCATCCAAAAGACGCATAGCTTCAGAAGGTTTCATTAAATCATTACGGATGGCACGATCGATTTGCTGCTTCATTCTGCGCTTCAACTCCCGTTCATCATATTGAACCTCAGCCAGAGACTCCCGAATGCTGCTTCCCTCGATCACCTCTTCCACATAATAGCCGCTTGGCTCGTCAGGGTCCAAGAAAACATGAATTTCGTTAACTTTCCCAAACAGGTTATGCAGATCCCCCATAATGTCCTGATAAGCGCCCAACATGAAAAGCCCCAGATAGTAAGGCTCTGTGCCTGACTCATTGGGAATAAGGCGATGCAGTGGCAACGTATGACGAAAATCTTTGAGGTCAATAAAGCAATCTACCTGCCCATCAGAGTCGCAGGTGATATCACTCAGTATGGCTTCACGGGTCAATTCTTCATCCAAGCGGTGAATTGGCATAATCGGAAAGAGCTGGTCCAAAGCCCAGTGGTCTGGCAGAGACTGGAAAACAGAAAAATTGCAGAGATATTGATCACTCATCGATACTTTAAGAGCACGAATCTCTTCGGGGATATATCGTTGTTTTTGAAAAACCTCAACAACCTGGGCACTCACTTGCCAAAAGAGCTGCTCAATCATTGCCTTGTTCTTGAGGTCCATCATCCCCAACATAAACAAATCCTGAGAGTCTTCCTTATAGCGCAAAGCATCGTGGTAAGCCTCCAGAGGGTTCATCTCCTTTACCTCGTCATAGAGACGCAGCAACTCTTTAACAAGCTGGTGGTGGGAGTCATCGGGTTTGATCTCTTTCCATCTGCGAGCCATCTCGATAGAGCCCAGCACATCGGTAAGAAGCACGCTGTGATGAGCTACAACACTGCGACCGCTCTCGCTCACAATCGTCGGACATTCCACTCCCTCAGATTTACAAATCTCCATCAGGTAAAAGACAACGTTATTTGCATACTCCTGCATGGTGTAGTTAACGGAGCTGTCATAGGCAGTGCTGCTGCCGTCATAATCAACCCCCAAGCCGCCACCAACATCAAAGTACTCAATCTGGAATCCCATTTGGCGTAGTTTGCAATAAAAGCGCGCCCCTTCCTGGACAGCTCTTTTTATGGGAAGAATATCTGAAATCTGAGAGCCAACATGGAAGTGAGTCAGCTTTAGACAGTGACTCAAGCCGTTTTGAATCAGAAGCTCAGCTGCCGCCATGAGTTCTGGAGTGTTCAGGCCAAACTTCGCTTTTTCCCCACCACTCTCAGCCCATTTCCCTGTGCCTTTGCTGGTCAGGCGAAGACGGATACCCAACAGTGGTTCCACTCCCAGACGTTTGGAAAGAATCAAAATTTGCTTGAGCTCTTCGAACTTCTCAATGACAAGAATAACTTTTTTCCCCAGCTTCAACCCCAACATCGCCATCCGTATGTAGAGAGGGTCCTTGTGTCCGTTACAGATTAAAAGCCGGGAGGTGGAATCCTGCATCGCCAAAGCTGCCATTAGTTCGGGCTTACTCCCTACCTCCAGTCCATAGTGAAACTCCTCTCCGGCATCGAGGATTTCTTCAATCACCTCTCTGAGCTGGTTGACTTTCGCCGGAAAAACCCCCTGATATACTCCAGGGTAACCACAATCGAAAATCGCACACTGGAATGCTCCATTTAGAACTCGAACTCTGTGCCTTAAAATATCTTGAAATCGAACAAGTAAGGGAAATTTTAAATTTCTCGTATGAGCCTCTTCTACAATATCCAGCAAATTAATGGAAGCCCCCTCCTGGTGCAAAGGCTTGACGATGACATTGCCCTCATCGCTAATATCATAGTAATTCTGCCCCCAACCATCTATGTTATAAACGTGCCTGGCTCGCTGTAAGTTCTTGCTTGTGTCGACACTTGGGAGATTACCCTTATTTTTACCGGTTTTACCGGTCGCAACAGATTCCAATTTGCTCATATCGCCGTGAGTTTTAATACCATCCTGACGCTAAATAGCAAGAAAGAATAATGGCGGCATCTCGTTACTAAAAGTCTCAAAACCTTTTTAACTCTTCCCCCAACCAGTCAAAAGAGCCTGAATAACTGAAAAACTGCTGACGCAAAAGATAGTATTCGCGCCAGCAGTTTTTTGTAATAGCCTTAGATTAAATGAATAGAGTGTTGTTGCTGTTGCGAGCCAAATTTACAAAACTGGCCACACCGGCAACCTCATCCACCTCAATCAACTCTTCGCGGGTAATTCCCATCACACTCATAGCCATATCACAGGCAATGAACTGAACTCCCAGTGCCCGCGCCTGGCTGATAAGCTCAGACAAGGTAGGAACATTTTGCTGAGCCATAACACGCTTCATCATCGTGGTTCCCATCCCTCCCATGTTCATCTTGGAGAGTGAGAGTTTGCTAATGCCCTTAGGCAACATCCAGCCAAACATTTTTGCCATCAACGTCTTTTTGACGGCAGGCGAAGGGTTTTTCCTCAGGACCGAGAGCCCCCAGAATGTGAAGAAGATGCCTACTTTGGCTCCGCCTGCAGCCATTCCGGCAGCTAGAATCAGAGCGGCCATGGCTTTATCCAAGTCGTTGCTAAAAAGAATAAGCGCTGCAGAGTGTTTTCCCACGTAGCCGGAGGATTCTCTTTGTTCAGAGCAGGCATTTAGCTCACTGGTTTGAGCTCCCTTGCGGATAAGAGCTTCTATTTGACCTTCTTTTACATTTTCTTCCAACCCCAAAAGCTCGTGTCCACAAGATGCCGTCCAGGCGTGCAAGTCAGCCACAAAGGAAAGCGGCGCCAGAAGTTTCAGAACTTCTCCCTGCTTCATAGAGTCCATCTTACCTTTCAAAGAAACTACCGGTCCCGGGCAGCACATACCACGGGCATCCAGAGTTTGCGCGCAGGTCAGGTCAGGTAGAACAGAAGGAGGAGCCTTCGTTTTTGCACCGCCAGGCCCACAACAGGGCATAGTCGGCAAGGCCAAGCTATCAGGGTTAAAGAGCTTCCAAATCAGGTACCCGCCAGAAAGGTTCTTCACATTGAAGCCGTGCTGCCTCAGAGCACGCTCTGCAACGTAGGCTCGAATCCCCGCCACGCAAAAAACCACAATCTCCCTATCTTTGGGCAACTCGTTTAGCCGCTCGCGCAGCACACTCATGGGAATGTTGACGGCACCAGGGATAGAACCCAACTTAAACTCGTGTGTTTCACGAATATCCAATAGATAACTCTCCGAAGAAAGATTGTCGACATGGATAATCTGCGAAGTGCCATTGAGCACGTTCTCTACAATCATCCCTGCCAAATTAACAGGGTCTTTGGCAGAGTTGTAAGGGGGAGCATAAGAAAGCTCTAAACCTCCAAGCTCTGGTGCACTCATTCCGCAACGCATCGCCGTAGCAATAACGTCTATCCGCTTATCTACCCCTTTTATGCCTACGGCCTGAGCACCCAAGATTTTTCCATCTGGCGCAAAAAGCAGCTTAATCTTTAAAACTGTACCACCCGGGTAATAGGTTGCATTACTGTTGGGGCATAGATAAACTTTCTGATAGTCTACATTCATTCGCTTTAAGCGAGCCTCAGTGAGCCCCACCATTCCAACGGTTAAGTTGCCTGCCTTTAAAATTGAAGTACCCAGACTGCCCCAGTATTTAACTTTACCCCCCATGATGTTATCAGCAACGACACGCGCCTGTTTGTTGGCTGGACCCGCCAGAGGTATTGTCGTTTTGCCTCCCAAAATAGGGTCTCTCACCTCCACAACATCCCCAGCCGCAAAAATATCTGGGTCTGACGTTCTTAGATACTCATCAGTGACAATGTGCCCCCGCTCAGCCAGTTCCAAACCTGCATCTCGGGCTAATCCGGAGTTCGGTTTTACACCAGCACAAAGAATGGCAAAATCACACTCAAGCTCCTTGCCGTTATCCAGCACAACCCCAAGATGCGGACCATCGGTAATAAACTTTGTGACCATTCTTTCCAGCTCAAAGCTGATACCGTGAGATTCAAGCTCCTTTTGTAAGGGAACTGCCATCTCTTTATCAATCGTTGAGAGAGCGTGGTCAAGCCCCTCAACAACGGTTACCTCCAAACCTTTTTCCCTAAGATTCTCCGCTGTTTCTAATCCGACAAAACCGGCTCCCACCAGAACCACACGCTTTGCCCCGGTGCCAAGGTGGGCAAGGGTCCGGTCCATGTCTGCCAGCGTCCAAAGATGCGTTACCCGAGGATCTTCTATCCCGGGGATAGGCAGAGGGATTGGAGAAGAGCCTGTCGCCAGGATCAACTTGTCGTAGCTCTCAGTGTAGGTTTCACCACCCTTATTGCGAACAGTTACATTCTTGGCGGCCCGATCTATCGATACCACTTCACTTTCAGTTCTCACCTGAACGTTAAACTGATTTTTAAACATCTCAGGCGTAACCACCAAGAGTGATCTGCGCTCTGGAATCACTCCTCCCAAATGGTAGGGAAGCCCACAGTTTGCATAGGACACATGGCTCCCTTTTTCCAGTAGAATGATTTCAGCTGATTCGTCGAGTCTCCTTAGTCGGGTTGCCGCACCTGCTCCGGCAGCCACTCCACCAACAATTATTACTTTCATAAATCAAGCGAGTGTGCAGCTGGTCTAAATCATTTCAGCCTTCTCGATAAGGTCCAGGATATCCTGTGGGGAGTTGGCATTGAGCAAGCTCTGCCTGAAGCGGTTATCCCTCACCATGCGACCCAGCCTGGCCAGAATCTGCAAGTGCGTGCTCACAGAAGGAGCTATTACCAAAAAAAACAATTGCGCCGGAGCAGAGTCTATTGCTCCGTAAGGCACCCCCCCCTTGTGGCGTCCAAAAACGACCACTGGAGTTTTTACCAGACCGACCAGTGCATTGCGGCAGTGGGGAAAAGCGACACCATCGCCCACACCTGTACTGCACAGCTTTTCACGCTCCTTCAGCGCTTCCAAAAGTTTGGCCGACGCACCGGGGATGTCTTTAATTTCCTCAATAAGACCGACTAACTCTTTTAAAACCTCTTCCGCGTTCCGAGCTTGAAGGTGAAGAGATATCTTCTCAACACCCATGCTTCCTCTAACTATTAAACCCTGTTTCGGATCCATTCTTTATAAAATAACATATTTAAGACAAAAATCCAGTGGGAGTCTTTAAAATCTTGCTACTGATGAATAAAACTTCTCCCCTCTCCTCAACGTCACGTCAAAAATCAAATCGTTCATAGTTTGCAAAACAGCCACTCTTCATGCACAATACGAACCGGATATGTGTAAGAGTATCTATCTGACAACAGCGATTGATTATGTAAACGGCCATCCTCATTTGGGCCATGCTTATGAAAAAATTCTCACTGACACTTTGGCTAGATTTCATCGTGCCCAGGGCTCCAATGTTTTTTTTCTGACAGGCGCCGATGAACACGGCCAAAAAGTACAACAGGCAGCTCTTGCACAACATAAACTCCCCCAAGAATATTGCGATGAACTGGCCACTACCTGGAGTGATTTCATCGCCAGGCTTGGTATTACTCACAACGACTATATCCGGACAACTGAAGCCCGGCATAAAAAGGTTGTCACCACCATCTTGAATAAACTCCACAAAGAGGGGCACTTTTATAAAGAATCCTATAAAGGATTTTACTCTACGAAAGAAGAGACCTTTCTGACTGAAAGAGACCGCCTTGCCGATGGCACTTTTGACCCGATGTGGGGGGAGGTCCAAGAGTTGGTTGAAGACAACTACTATTTTAAACTCAGCATTCATCAGCAGTGGCTGATTGATTACATTGAATCTCATCCAGAGTTTATTTACCCTGAGTACCGTAAAAATGAGGTGTTGGGCTTTCTCAGAAGCGAAAAACTTGAAGACCTTTGCATTAGCCGCCCGCACTCCCGCCTCTCTTGGGGGATTCCCCTGCCCTTTGACCCCGAATACGTGACTTACGTCTGGTTTGACGCATTGGTCAATTACTTCACTATCGCAGCGGCTTATGGTGATACTCAGGCACTGGAGAGCATCGGACTCACAAAGGAAGACTTCCCCGAAACAGCTCAAGAGGAACGCCACCTTTGGCCCGCAGATGTTCATGTGATCGGTAAGGATATTGTAAAGTTCCACGCCGTTTATTGGCCCATCATGTTGAAAGCCATCGGAGTGCCGCTTCCCAAAAAGCTTGCCGTGCATGGCTGGTGGCAGAAAGATAACCAAAAAATGAGCAAGAGCACGGGTAACGTGGTTGAACCGCTGGCGGTGATTGATGAATGGGGGCTGGATGCTTTTCGTTACTACGTCTTGCGTGAACTTGAGGTTGGCCCCGATGGAAACTGGACAGACGCAGGCTTTGCAACTCGCTACCAGGCAGAATTGGCCAATGGACTGGGGAACCTGGTTAATCGTTCCATCTCAATGCTGGGGCGCTATCGCGATGGCGTCGTCCCCAAGCGACATGATGAGCTCAAAGCGGATGTGGAAAGCTTTTGTGCAGCGACTTTTAAGTGCTACTCCGAAATAAAAATTCAAGGGGCGCTCATTCGCATCTGGGAGCTGATCAACCGTGCCAACCAGTATGTGGATCATACCGCCCCGTTCAAATTGGCTAAACAGCCAGACCAGACAGAACGGCTGGATGAGGTGCTTTATAACCTGGTGGAAGTCTGTCGAATCCTTGCCATTTTACTTTGGCCAGTACTTCCAGAGGCTTCAGGAAAAATTTATGCACAGCTGGGCCTGCAGGACACTCCAGACCGATGGGCCTCAACCCAATGGGGAGGCTTGGAGCCAGAGCATATTGTAGGGAAACCAGAACCGATCTTCCCCAGACGTGATTTGAAAAAGTAAAATGAATATCTCTGAGAGAGGAAGTCAAAAACGGCAGGACCAGTTGAAAAACGCTCGCAGCTTTTTCTTCTACTGGGTGGCAGTCGCTCTTTGCTCTCTCTTTTCCTCTCAGCTCTCTGCAGAATCAACATCCTACTTTGAAGAAAATCTTCCCGTTCAAACCTTGGCACTGGCCGTTATCCCTGATTGCCAGAGTTTACAGCAAACAGCCTTTAAAACACCTATAGGCAAACTTTGGAAGCATCCTCAACTTACACCCTTATGGGATGAGATTCAATCTCAATGGGGAGCCGATGCTCTCTTCCAATCCAATTCTGAGTTCGCCTTTTTAAACATCCCTGCACTCCAAAAGAAGGTGACCTCAGTTTTTCTGGCCTTTGTCAGCGAGCCAGGCTTCACCAATGTTTTTTTGCCAGAGCTCAAAGTCTCCCCTGTTTTGGGGTTGAAAATGGGCAGAGAGACAACTGCCATGACAAACCTGCTCCATACTATGGCTTCGAGCGAAATCTTTTCTTCGCACATGAAGCTGGAGTCCGATGAAAAATCGCAATCCATTGGAATCCCGCTCTCGACTCAACAAGCAAAGGCCTTCTTAAGCTTTCTGGATATCTTTTCCATTCCACATCATTTGAATGAGGATACCCCTGTCACCTTCTGGATTAGTGCGCTGGATTCCTATCTTTTGGTGGAGCTAAATACGCCACAAGCCTCCAACCTCATTCTTCAGGCAGCACGCGCTCAGTCACCTCGACTTTCAGAGCACTCTGAGTGGGAGAAGCATAGAGAACATCTGCAAAATGCAACTTTCTGGAGCTGGTCCTATCTGAGCCCAATTATCCAAAGCTGGATTGAAAGAGAATCTGCTGAAATAGATAAAATATCTCGAACCTCTGAAGAAAAAGATGAGAAAGACTCTACCCAATCAACACCGTCCTTTGAAGATAAAGAGATGCTCCTGCCCATGGTGGTTGGCAAGCTCGGTCTGGAGTCTTTTCTTTCTGTAAGCATAACCATTCTGGATACCCCTGCCGGTGTGTGTACAGATTACTTTATTTCCTCTCCCGAGGCGTCGCGACAGGGAATAGCCAAAATCATCTCCCTTGAGCCGGGGGATTGTTCGCCCCCAGCGTTTGTCTCAAGAGACGTTCTAAGTTTTTCACGAATACGCCTTAACTTCAGCTCGGCCTGGGATGCAATCGAGAAAATGGTCGATGAAATCATGCCCGATGTACGAGACCTTTTAGCGGAAGCGCTCCTTCCCAGTATCCTCGAAGAAGACCCAAACTTTAAGTTCAAAGAAAATTTTATATCTCCCCTGGGTAATGATCTGTCCATTTGCCAGAGTCTCGTACCAAATGGAGAAAAAGAGGTGATTCGCTTTGTTCAGGTAGCTGATGGCAAAAAATATATCCAGACTGTAAAAAAACTAATCGAGATTCTGGCGCCTATCCCAATCTTGGAGAAAGACGTGGCACGCCATAAAGTCACTTCAATTCCTTTACCTGACCTGGAAGTGGGCACAGCAGATTACAAAACTAACTACTGCCACCTTGCATTTAAAGAGGGTGTGCTCGCTTTCAGCACTGACTATAAGCTGGTTGAAAACTTTCTGACCTCTTCCGAAAAAAATGAGAAGCTTGCCAGGCTCCCCCAACTGCAGGCAGCTGCGCAATCCATCGGTGTATTCTCCAGCGGTTTTTTTGAGTATACTGACAGCAAAGCCACTGCCGAAAACTATTATAAAAAGCTAAGAAAGTTTTTAGAGCACGACCAGACGCGCTCTTTTGTCGTTCCCGTTTTTACTTTTCTGGCACAAGATATCAATGTGAATCTCGGCTTCATTAAGAACCTGGTCTCCCCTTCTCTTTTACCGGAATTTGATTCTTTCAGTGATTGTTTTGATTTTTCTCTAAGCGCTTTCCAGAGCAGACCTGATGGTTTCACGTTGCGAACCATTTTACCAGTAGCCGAAGAGCCTCAGAGCCCTGACTCAACTGCTCAGTCAATGGCACCCACTGAAACACCAGAGCAAATCTCGCAGTCTGAAGAAGCCGATATCTCTGAAGCTGTGGAATCACCGCCGGCTGAGCCACAGATCCATGAGCCAGAATTAATGGATCCATTGCCTGCAGGCCCAGACCCCACTGATCCCTTACCTGCCTTAGAACATCCCTTTGCATCATGAGGCTATTTTATAACGTTCTTTTTTTGATTTTTTTCGTTCTCTCTTCTCCTTACTACTTTTGGCGTCTTTGGCGCCGTGGTAACTGGCAGCAAGGTTTCGCACAACGTTTTGGTTTTTACCCACAAACTTTTCCTTCCTTTAAGGGTGAACGTCTCATCTGGTTCCACGCGGTAAGCGTGGGAGAGGTGAATCTCTGCGTGCAGCTAATTAAACAGTTTATAAAAGAACGTCCGGAATTCCGGATCGTAGCCAGCACAACAACGACCACCGGAATGGCAGAGCTCACAAAAAAGTTACCACCAGAAATCACCAAGGTTTACTATCCCATTGACTGGAACCGAGCTGTAAAAAAAGCCCTGGATACATTTCGCCCTGAAGCGATCGTTTTAATTGAAGCGGAGATTTGGCCCAACTTTCTCTGGGAAGCTCAGCGGCGCCAGATACCCCTTTTCCTTTTTAATGCTCGTCTTTCCAGACGCTCTTTCGGTCGATATCTAAAAGCGGGCTTTATTTTTCGTAATATTTTCTCCAGCTTCACTACCATTGGGGTTCAAGACAAACTGGACCGGCAGCGCCTGATCGCTCTGGGGGCCGCTCCAGAAAACATTGTCCTCACCGGAAACCTGAAGTTCGACGGCGCGCCCCTTACGTTGGATGATAAACTTGATGTCCCCCAGATGCTCACTCTTTTGGGTGTTCCCTCTGATGCTCCTGTGCTGGTGGCCGGTAGCACACACGCCGGAGAAGAAGTTCTCCTGGCAGAGATGGCACTGCGTCTGAAAGCCCAATTTCCCAATTTTTTCCTGATCCTCGTTCCTCGCCACTTCGAGCGCTGCAAGGCACTGCTGCCGGAGTTAAAAGCAACCGGCATTCGGTTTATCTTGAGAACCGAGATGCCCGATGGGCTCCCATCGCATAGCGGCGGTGTTGACTGTCTCCTGGTAAACACCACTGGCGAGCTCCGGCATTTCTACGGCGCCGCCACCCTCTGTTTTGTGGGCAAAAGCCTGACGGCAAAAGGGGGACAAAATCCGATTGAGCCAGCCGCTCTCTCCAAACCAGTTCTTTTTGGACCGAACATGCAGAACTTCAGCTCTATTGTGGAGAGCTTTCTTTCTCACGATGCAGTGATTCAAGTGGCCGACACCAATAAACTGGAGCAGCAGATAGTATCCCTGCTCACCAACCCCAGCCGCCGCAATATGCTGGGAGCTCAAGCTCATGAGGTCGTTCTCCAAAACCAGGGTGGAGTAGAACGCTCAGTACAAATTCTCTGCTCGCATATTAAAGCTAAATAGTTCTAATAGTTCTATGCGTGATTCAATTCACCTTCGAGGCGTTCATCATCATAACCTCAAAAATCTCGATCTTGATATCCCCATTGGAAAGCTGACCGTTTTCACTGGAGTAAGTGGCTCAGGCAAAAGCACTCTGGCTTTTGATGTTCTTTATGCGGAGGGCCAACGCCGCTATATTGAAACTTTTTCTCCTTACGCGCGGCAGTTCTTTGACCGCATGGATAAGCCACAGGCTGACCAGATTGAGAATATCCTCCCCGCCATTGCAATAGAACAAAAGAACACCATTAAGACCAGCCGCTCCACGGTGGGCACTTTAACTGAGATTGTAGATTACCTGAAGGTGCTTTGGCCTCATGTGGCAGTTCCGTTTTGCCCTCAGTGTGGAAAAGAAATCAAAGCTTTTCCTGCACACCAAATATGGGAGGCTTTCAGGGCTGCCTCTCCAGAAACAGAAGTTTGTTTGATCATTTTTCGTGTTCAGCTCTCAGAAAAAATTTCTTTTCAGGAATCTCTTTCCTGGATTCAGAGCCTGGGCTACAACCGTGCCTTAATCCGGGGAAAAGTAAAGCGTCTCGAAGAAATTCAAAAAACCCCGGAAACGCCTCATTTGGCAGAGCTCTTGATTATTCAAGATCGTGTCCGATGCACCGAGAAATACCAAAAGCGTTTTACCGACAGCTGTGAACAAGCCTACAGGTATGGCCAAGGCCAACTTCTCGTTCTGGATGCCACCAACCTTGACACCGCTCAGGCATATCCATTTTCCAATAAAATCGAGTGCCTGGAGTGCCACATCTCTTTGCCCAAACCGACGCCAGGACTCTTTAGCTACAATCATCCCCTGGGCGCCTGTCCCGTTTGCCACGGGTTCGGAAAAACGATTGGTATCGATATGAACCTGGTCATCCCGGACACCACAAAAACCTTGCGAGAAGGTGCTATCAAGCCCTGGCAAAGCGGAGTATCGCGAGAGTCTCAGATGGACATGCTCCGAATGGCGCACAAGGCAAAAATCCCTCTCGACGTTCCATTCAGGTCGCTCACGGCAAAACAAAAACGCTGGGTGATAGAGGGCGACCCTGACTATGAGAAAGATGATAAACATCTCTGGCCAAAATGCTGGTACGGAATCAATGGATTTTTCAAATGGCTGGAGAGCTATACTTACAAGATGCACATACGCGTCTTTCTCTCCCGCTACCGCTCCTACATGGAGTGCGAGGCATGTAATGGAAGCCGGTTCACCCCAGAATCCCTCGCCTTCAAAGTCCACAATCCGTTTGAAAAAAATGCGCCTCCAGTAACGCTTTCCCAGTTTTATGATTTTGAACTTGGTGATGCCCTCAGTTTTATCCAGGCACTTCAAGAGCAGCACAGTTTTAAAAGGCCCATTGAATATGCGCTCAAGGAGGTTCAAAACCGTCTCTCTTTCCTCAATCAAATTGGCTTGAACTACCTGACCTTGAACCGCCAGACGCGCACTCTTTCGGGAGGTGAAACAGAACGTGTCAGCCTCACCGGGTGCTTGGGCAATCGGCTGGTAAATACCTTATACATTCTGGATGAACCAAGCGTTGGCCTCCACCCCAGAGATACCGCAAGGTTGGTTGAAGCTATCAAGCAATTACGGGATATTGGCAACACCATAATAACCGTTGAGCACGAGATGATGGTCATAGAAGCCGCTGACCATATCATTGACCTTGGTCCAAAGGCTGGAGCGCATGGTGGAGAAGCGGTTTATCAGGGGAGCTACCAAAAGTTTCTTCTTTCTGGGGAGTCGCGTACCGCTGGCTACATGAGCGGCAGATTAAAAATCCCGGTTCCTTCGGCCAAAAAAAGCAAACCGCGACACTTTTTGAAGATTCGCAAAGCGTGCGCCAATAACCTCAACGGGCTTGATCTGGATATTCCCCTCCAGCGCTTTGTCTGTATTAGCGGAGTGAGTGGCTCTGGTAAAAGCACGCTTTTGAGAAGTATTATCCATCCTGGTGTCCAGCAAGTCTTAGATTCTAACCACGAAAACTGTTCCCTCAAGATTGAGGGAGAGAACCCGGCTTCAGCTTCTCGCATCCACTTCTCTCCAAAACTTATTACGAACATGTTTCTTGTCGATCAATCGCCCATTGGCAAAACCCCCAGGTCAAGCCCAACCATGTACGTGGGAGCTTTTAATGATCTTCGCCAGTTTTTTATCTGGAAGCTCAATGCCGCAGGAGTTAACAGTTTTTTGCCGGGTCACTTTACCTACAACTCCAAACTGGGGCAATGCCCTCGCTGCAGAGGTCTGGGATTTGAGGAGATTGAAATGCAGTTTCTGAGTGACGTCTACACGCGTTGCCCCGACTGCAACGGGACCCGTTTTAACGCCAAAGCTCAGGAGGCCAGCATAGAGGTAAGAAATCCGCTGAAACCAGATGAACCCCTTTGGATGACCATTGTTGATCTCCTGGCCCTGACCGTGGATGAAGCGATTTCAATTTTAGATCAATTTCCCGACTCCACACATGCACGCAGGGCTTCAGCCAAACTCAGCTTCATTCAGCAGACCGGCCTGGGCTACATTACCCTGGGCCAGCCTCTCAACACTCTCTCCGGCGGCGAGTGCCAACGCCTCAAACTGGCTGCCCGCATTGCGGAGTCCTGCTCAACTTCTTTTAATGGCAAAGAAGAACCCTTCCTTTTTTTATTTGATGAACCGAGCACAGGACTGCACTTTGATGATATTATGGTTCTCTTACAGCTTTTCTCCAACCTGGTTCTGGCCGGACACTCTGTCATTGTCATTGAGCATAATCTGGATATTCTCAAGTGTGCCGACTGGCTAATCGATATGGGGCCGGAAGGTGGGTATCTTGGGGGCCATGTCGTCGCACAGGGTCATCCAGAAGAAATCGCCTCCAATGAACTGAGCCAGACCGGTGTTTTTTTGAAAAAGTACTGTTTTTAGCCTGGCTCCATGATCTATCTTGACTTTTAAGAGTCAAATTATTCAAATGAGATGCGTATGCAAGAGAGCAAACAGACATCGTGGCTGCAGCGCCTTTTAGTGGGCGGGAACATTAAGTTTACCTTGGCGCGTATTATCTGTTTGGTTGTCTTTGCTTTTCTCTTAATCAAATATGTGATGATCCCCGTACGATGTGAAGGGCTAAGTATGGAGCCCAATTACCCGGATCATTCCATCCATTTAGTTTATAAGCTGGCTTATTGGAATTCCAAACCGCAGCGTGGTGATGTCGTCGCCATCGCAGTCAGAGAGACTCAAAAGCTCTTGCTTATGAAGCGCATAATCGGTCTGCCTGGAGAAAAAATCTCGATTCAAAGCGGCGTTGTCTATGTCGATGGAGAGCCTTTGGATGAGCCGTGGGTCCAGAAAAACCGCTTCCCCTGGAACCGCAAAGAAGTGGAGCTCAGAGCTGACGAATACCTGGTCATTGGAGATAACCGCTCTATGCCGATGCACCAGCACGAGCTCGGGGAAGTAAACATTAAACGCATCCAGGGGAAAATCATCAAGTGAAACGCTGGCTTCCAAAGCTGCTGAAGCTTCTTGTCCTGGCCTTGATCGCCTGGTTTGCCTGGGGGTACTTTTTCCCTTCGGAGACTCAACGTATTTGCAAACGACTGAATGCCTTTTCCAGGGCTGTTTCTTTCAGTAGTGGCAGCTCTCTAATGGTACGCATGGCCAAAGCTGATGGCTCGCGCGATTACTTTGCTACCAACGTCGTCGTCTCGCTGGAGGGAGTTCACACCCAGGCAGAATCCATCAATGGGCGTGCCGAGGTAATGAACGTCATCTCCCTGGCCCACACCTATCTTACTGAACTGGAGCTAAAGTTCGAAGACCCTTCCGTACATCTGAGCTCCGATAAAACGCGAGCAACCATGGATGTCATTGTAAGAGTCACCATTAATGAGGGACGCCGTGACAGAGTCCACCAGTTACTGCGAATGCACTGGGTTAAAGTCGGCGATAAATGGAGAATCGAACGAGTGGAAACACTCCATATGCTGGGGCGTGAAACAGGCACAGTAAGCGATTTTGGATCAGCTTTTGAATGAAGAATAAAAAAATCCCCTGGCTTGTTCGAGGAGATATAGATGGGTTTTTCGGGCTCTTCACGGACAATCTTCTCCAGCTCATGATGATTATGGTGCTTTGCACCACGGTATGCGGATTTGACTCTAAGCTCCTTAATGCTCAGGTTATGACCGGAGCGGCCGTTTCTCTGATTTTTGGCAATCTCTTTTATGGTTGGCAGGCACGCCGGCTGGCTATTAAAACGGGGAACCCCGCAATGACCGCTCTGCCCTATGGCATCAATACGACAACTATTGTTGCTTTCATCTTTTTGGTCATGGGGCCAGTCTATCAAAAAACCGGAGACCCCATTCTGGCTTGGAAAACAGGTGTATTCGCCTGCTTTATCAGTGGGGTTCTTGAGACTGTCGGAGCATACTGTTGTGATTGGCTCAGGAAGAATGCTCCGCGGGCAGCTCTTCTTTCAGCTCTGGCTGGAGTTGCCATTTCATTCATTGCGATGGGGTTCGTCTTCCAGATATTTGCCAACCCCGTGGTCGCTATTGCGCCTGCCTTTCTGCTCATCGCCGTCTATAGCTCTAAAATCAATTTTCCCGGCCGTATCCCTGGCGGCATGGTAGCCGTGCTGGTTGGTGCGCTCGCAGCCTGGATATCTCGCCTGATGGGATATGACTTTTTCACCCCGCTGGCGGAACCGTGGGAACCCAAGCTTTATCTCCCGATTCCCGTCTGTGGTGATCTTTTTGAATTCATTCTCTCGGGCGATGGCTGGCAATATTTTGCAGTTATCATCCCAATGGCCATCTTCAGTGTACTTGGCTCTCTGGAAAACCTGGAAAGCGCCGATGCTGGAGGTGACCACTTCCCTACCCGTTCAAGCTTACTGGTAAATGGATTAGGGAGTATCGCCGCCGCGCTCTTCGGCTCCCCTTTCCCAACCACCATTTACATCGGCCACCCGGGATGGAAACAGATGGGTGCTCGCCACGGATATTCCATTCTAAATGGAATTATTATTACCATCCTTCTTTTAGTGGGGGGAGTTACTCTGGTTCTCAAGGTTGTTCCCTTAGAGGCACTCTTAGGCATCCTCCTCTGGATAGGCCTCATTATGACCTCCCAGGCATTTCAAGCATCTCCTTCCCGTCATGCCCTGGCAGTGAGCATCGGCCTTATCCCCTGCGTAGCCGCCTGGGTACTTCTTCAAGTTGAGACTGCACTGCAAAAAAGCGGAACTACACTCTTCGAAGTGGCACCGAAGTTTGGGGACAGCCTCTATATCTACGGTCTCATCGCTTTAAACCAGGGTTTTATCCTCACAGGAATAATATTATCCGCCATTTGTGTTTTTTGCATAGAGCATCAGTTTCTTAAAGCCGCTGCCTGGTGTACCGCAGCCGCTTTATTCTCCTATTTTGGGTTGATTCATGCTTTTACGTTAACGGAGCAGGGGATAGATTGCCTCTACACTTTGAATGCAGCCCCTCAGTTCGTCATCGCCTACGGGTTCACCGCTCTATTCTTGGCAGGACTCCACTACCTTCCAAAAAGCAAGCCTCCCTTTTCTAAAAAAGAGATATGATAGCTCCACCTCATCCTCCAGCTCCAAAACAATCTTCGCCAAAGCAGACATCCCTGTCCGCGTTACGGTTTCGTGTGATTTTTTGTTTAAACCCTGTTTCTTACAGGCTTTTTTGCTTCTTACAGTTTTTTGAATTGACCTTGTCGCGTTGCTCGGCTATGGATAAGGGGCTTTATGTTTAGCACATTAAGACATCATAAGACTTGGTTGTGGGGTATCCTCACTATTGTGGTTATTATCTCTTTTGTTGTTTTCTTCTCTCCCGATGTGAAGAGAAATCAGGGGACGTCCGCTGCCACGGTGGGGTACATGGATGGCAAGCCGGTTGCCAGTGATCAATTTAGCACTGCTTACTTTGAGGCAGACCTTCTCTACTTCTTGAACAGTGGCCAGAGGCCTCAGGAGGGGCGTGGTGGCTGGGATTCAGAAAACGAGGCTAAGCAACGCTTGATCCTGGCAGACAGGGCAGCCAAAGCTGGCATTCGTGTGAGCTCTGAGGCCGCTACTGTTTGGCTGCAAAGCTTACCCATCTTTAAAGATAAAGGGGGAAACTACTCGCCTGCTCTCTATGAGCGCTTTGTGGCGAATGTCCTAAATCCTGCCGGCTACAGCAAGTATATGCTTGAAGAGCTTGCCAAGAGTGAAATGGCCATCAAGGAGCTCATTGCTTCAGTCGGTCTGCCTGGTGCCATGGTCTCTCCCCGCTATGCGAAAGCTTCCCTTCAAGCCGAAAAGGAAATTTATCTGGTTGAACTCGCTACCTTCCCTCTTTCAAGCTTTCTGGCTGCCGTAGAAAATGTAGAAGAGCCAGAGCTCCAGCAATACTATACCAACCGGATGGCCTCTTACCGGGTACCCGAAAAAGTGCAGCTTCATTACATTGAGTTTCCTGCTACTAATTACTTTGATGCCGGACAGGCCCTTTTTGCCCAAAGAGAAAAACTCTCCGTAGCTGAGTTTGCCGATAAGGTCTACGGGGATAATGACCCTGATCTCTATGTCGACGAGAACGGGAACACCCTTTCCGAGGAGGCAGCTAAAGAAAAAATTATTACCGGAATTCAAAAAGAATACTCATTGCGTGCTGCCAGAGCAGCCGCTGCAGAGTTTGTGAACACCTATTTTGCTGCGCAGAAGTTTTCTGAGCGGGATTACCTGGATGCCGCCGAAGCTAAAGCTCTTACTCCCAAGCTCAGCGAGCCTTTTTCTCAAAGCGAAGGCAAACCAGAGGGGCTGGATTTTCCCGCATCTTTCACCCAAGCGGTATGGAGCCTCTCCGCTACCAATGCGGTCCTTCCTCCAGTAGTCGGCCAAACCAATGTTTATGCGGTTTGTTTTGCAGGAAAAACTGAATCGAGAACTCCAGACTACTCGGAAGTTGCAGAGAAAGTCTTGGAGGATTACAAGAAGGCTGAAGCAGTGAGAGAGTGTAACGCTGCGGCACGTACTTTTGCAACCAGTGTGACAAATCAGTTGGTGGCAGGCAAAAGCTTTGAAGAGGCAGCCCTTGAAGCCAAGGCTCTTTTTGTAGCTGTTCCCGAGTTCACCGCTGATGCCACCGGTGTAGATATGGAGCTGCCGGCGCAGTGGTGGCAGATCAAAAACGCCGTATCTTTTAAAACCGCTCCCACCGTCTGTTCACCAATTATCCCGGCTTCCCCTCTCGCTACTAATGCGGCGGCGGCTGTTGTTTACTTGAAAGAGCGCAAACCGGCAGATTCGGCTTTGGTCGAGGCCGAGCTTGAAAAGCATACCAGGGGATTGTTGGCTGATAGTTTACAAAGTGTTTTTACCGAATGGTACATGCTTGAGCATGACAAGGCCAATTTCGAAACGGCCACGGATATTGCCAAAAGAAAGCAGGAAGCCCAGGAACGGGCTGCTCGTATGGCAGAAGCTGAAGCAGCAGCTCAAACTCAGTCAGCCAACGACTGGGCTCCAGTTGCTGAAACAACCAGTGCGCCTGTTGCATCGACTGCCAATCCACCGACTGAGCCATCTACTGACTAACAAAAATCATTTAATGGGCGACATTATCAAATTATCGTCGCCAGCTACAAAGGAAGGCACGACGCGTCCCCCCTATTGGGAAATCCCCATTCTTTTTGAGGATGGGGATTTGCTCGTAATAGATAAACCTTCAAATTTGCTGGCTGTTCAAAATTATTCTCTGGTAGAAGAACTTAATATTCAAGGACTCTTCAATAGAGACATCAAACGCGAAGCAACCTGGGTCGCAAAGCGCGAAAACTTAAAGGAATTAAATTGCCTTTACCCTTTAGACAACGATACCAGCGGTGTTTTAATCTTTACCAAAACTCCAAAAGCTCAAGAATTTCTCAAAAACGTCTTGGGCAGTGAAAGAGAGTTTCGCACCTATCATGCTCTGGTACACAGTGCACCACTCAAAGATGAATTCACTATTCATGCAGGTCTGCTCCCCCACCCCAGGCGGCCAGAGCTGATGAAGATTGACGTGAAGAGGGGTAAAAAGAGCATCACGCGCTTTAAACTCATAGAAAGTTTTAGCGGTTACTCACTACTTGAATGCTATCCGGTTACAGAGCGATATCTTCAAATCAGAGCGCACCTTCGCTATATCAAGTGCCCTGCCGTTTGTGATCTCCTCTACCATGGCAGACCACTATTTCTCTCCTCGCTTAAGCCCAAGTATCGCCCCAATACCAAACGTGAAGAGCGCCCGCTCATGGGGCGTGCGGCTCTGCATTGCTCACGAGTCGAAATACCTCACCCAGGAAGCGCTCCCGCCATTGTCGTCGAATCTCCACTGCCTAAAGATTTTCGCGTTTCCATTAAAATGTTGAAACAATACGGGACTAGACGTTGGGGCCGTCAGCTTTCTCCTTGATTTGCTGTGCCGGATATTCTGTTAGTTGCAGTCAATGCCAAATACATTCATTCCAGTATAGGCCAAAGAAGTCTCCTGGCTAACCTTGGGGATTTAAAGTTTCGGGCCAAACTTTTTGAATTTGATATCCGGCGCCACTCCTCTGAAATTGCAGAGCAAATCCTTAAGCACCATCCCAAAATTCTTGCTTTCGGAGTCTATGTCTGGAATATAGAACTGGTTACTGAAGTAGTTCGGCTGGTCAAAAAAATAGAGCCGAAAATCTGTCTCATCCTGGGTGGACCAGAGGTCAGCTTCCCGCAAGATCATCCAGCCGTTGCAGCGCTTGCCGACTATATCCTCTGCGGAGAGTCTGAAGCCATTTTTCCTCAAGTATGCCACCTAATCCTCTCTGGCAATGCCCCTGAAGCTAAGGTAATCCTGGCAGCACCGCCATTGCTGGATACGCTGGAGCTTCCCTACGATCTCTACACGGAAGACGATATCCAAAACCGAATTCTCTATATAGAAAGTTCTCGAGGGTGCCCTTTTGGCTGTGAGTTTTGTCTCTCTTCTCTGGAAAAAAAGATACGTTTTTTCAATCGAAAAAAACTTTTTTTAGCCTTGGAATCGCTTTTAAAACGGGGAGCCACCCAGTTCAAGTTCACTGATCGCACTTTCAATATTAACATCCCATATGCCTGTGAGCTTTTAGAGTTTTTTCTCAAACGGCTGCGCCCCGGGCTATTTCTGCACTTCGAAATGGTGCCTCACCTGCTTCCTGATGAACTCAAAAAGCTGCTTACTCAATTCCCCCCTGCCTCTATACAACTGGAAATTGGTATCCAGACACTGAACTCCCAGGTGGCGCATCGTATCAGCCGTGCTCACGTTGCGCAAAGCTCTACACAAGTGCAGCCACTGGATGCTAACTGCAGTGTTGCCCTAAAGGAAAAAGAAATTCTGATTGCAGAAAAAAACATTCGCTGGATTCGAGAAAATACAGGGGTTCATATTCATGCCGATTTAATCGCGGGGCTGCCCGGAGAAAATCTGGAAAGCTTTGCTCATGGATTCGATACCCTTCTCTCTTGGAATCCTCAAGAAATACAGTTGGGTATTTTAAAGCGCCTGCGTGGAGCCCCCATTGATCGCCATACAGAAAAATGGGGCATGGTTTATTCACCCCTGCCACCCTATGAGATACTTAAAAGCAGCCATCTCACCTACGAAGAGCTCTGTGATCTGAAGCGATTTGCCCGATTCTGGGATTTGATTCAAAACAGTGGCCGCTTCATCCAGAGCTCTCCATTAATCTGGCAGTCGCAGAGCTCTGCCTTTGCTGCCTTTATGGAGTGCTCACGCTGGCTCTTTAAGAAGCTGAAGAAGCAGAGTGAAATTGCTTTACCGCGGCTGGCGCGAATGCTCGAAGAGTTTTTAGTCCTGGTCAGGGGATTGGACCGTGACAATGTTCATCGTCTTATTGAAAGCGATCTTTCCCACTCTTCGGCAAAGCGGAAAAAGTCACTCCATACAAGCCGTCAGGATCGCAGGATTTCGAATCAAAACTAGAAAGTTTTATGTTCAAGTAGCTAAGGCTACTTGCCTATCTTATCCGAATTAATATACCAGGAGCCATCCTCATTCACTGTCCGGAAAAAGCAGGATTTATAGTACTCATGGCAAGCAGCGCCGGTTTGATTGACCTTTACCAAAAGGGCATCCCCATCACAATCGAAGGAGAGAGAAACCACCTTTTGGACATGCCCGCTGGTTTGGCCCTTGACCCAATATTGCTGACGTGAACGACTCCAGAAGACGGTATGTCCCTCTCTGATTGTTCTCTCCACAGACTCTTTATTCATCCAGGCCATCATCAAAACTTGTCCATCCTGAGCATCTTGCACTATGGCAGGTATGAGCCCGTCCGCATCAAACTTCAACAAGTCAATAAAACCCATCTGCACCAAAGTAGACTCTTTGCTTTTCCTTGTAAAGAACCTAAACAGTGTACGCGAAGCAGAAAGACTTTGATTTTTAACTCGATTTTTGTTTAAATGATTCCCGTATGAAATTGCAATTAGTTCTATCATTAGGCGCTTGCCTCTGCCTGCAGGCAATGGCTCAAGCACCGTCAGATTCTTTTCTGGGCGACTGGGAGGGTTCAGTAACCCTGGGCTCCAGCAACAAAGAGGTCGCTGTCTGCATGATTCCTCTGGGAAACAATCGCTATGAAGCACGCTTCTTTGAGGAGTTCGGCAAACAAGATGAACCTCTTTTCTACATCACGGGAACAATCAAAGGAGACCCAGACAAGGCGACGATTAAATTTCTGGACCACGACGCATTGAACCTGGATAAGGTCAGGGAGCCTGCCTCCGGCGGAGTCATTTTGGAGGCCAGCCTTTGGACAGGAGACATCTCACAAGGAAACCTCAAGGGAGTCATCGCAGGCAAACAAAGTGGCTCTTTTGCGCTCAAGAAAACTTCCCGCAGCTCCCCTACGCTCGGTCTGGAGCCGCCCAAAGATGCCGTTATCCTTTTTGATGGCACTGAAAAGGCCAAAGATAACTTCAAAGAGCATGGCAATAACCAACAGATACGCTGGGAAATTAAAGAGGGTGGCGCCTTGGAAGTCAATGGAGGCAACATCATCCCCAAACAGGGATTTGGCGACTGCACTTTGCACCTGGAGTTTCGCTCGCCTCTTTATCCCGATCGCTTTGGTCAGGCCCGCGGCAACAGCGGCGTCTACATAAACGGTGCCTATGAGCTGCAGATATTAGATAGCTATGGGTTGCCTGGCTGGGACAATGAGTGCGGTGGGATATACCAGATCAGTCGCCCAGCAGTGAATGCCTGTTTGACTCCAATGCAGTGGCAGACTTATGACATTGATTTCACAATGCCTCGCTTCGATGCAACTGGCAAAAAAGTCAAGAACGGCCGTGCAACCATTAAGCATAATGGCATCACTATCCACGAAGACTTAGAACTGCCCAATGCGACGGCTGGAGCAATGAACCCCTCGGAACGTGACCTGGTTGGCTTCCTTTTACAAGATCACGGGGATAAGGTTCAGTTTCGAAATATTTGGGTTCTGGAGAAGTAATACTTTAGTTTGCTCTCTCTAATTACAGGGACGCCTTATAGCGTCCTTTTTTTATTCTCCGCCTGCGGTCTCCTCTTTTTCCTTCATCAGGTCGATTTCTTCCCAGGTTTTAATTCGAAAAACGACATTTGTCGTATTTTCGGCTATAGACGAATCGATAAGAGGCTGCTGCCTGGCCTGCAGGTCGCCCAGAAAAGAGCTCTTTGGGGCCATGCTTATTTCGCGTCCTACCAGTAGACCGCCCAGACTCATCTCATTGGTCAAAACCACATCTGTAGAGGGAGCATAAATTCGAGCGTAAAGGAGAGTCTCTGGAGCTCCCAGCAAAATTAACTGCGGAACGGCTTCAGCATCTGAAGCTCCTCCCCAGACAGTCAGATGTTTCCAGTTTTTCTCAACAGCGGCAAAGGCCTGGGCGCCCAAAGTGAGATTTCCATCAGGAAAAAGTGCCATCTGCGCCCCCTCTTCCATCGTGACCGGCTGCTCTGATAAAACATAATCGGCAGGGAGCCGCAAGTTGATCACTGCTCCACTTTTCAAAACCATGGGGTAAGGGTCTGCGGCCGTGATCTTGTAATCCCCTGCTGCCTCAAACTGATAGGCCATTACCGGTTCCTCTTCGGTACCTATGTTTACCAGAGGAGCCTCGGTGCAGTTGGCATCCTCTGGAGCTGGATGTGCTGGAAGCGCTGTCCAGTTTAAACGCGTAACAAAATGATTTGTTTCGTACCCTTCTTTTTCACCTTCGAGAAACTCAGCGGAGCCCACCAGAAGTACGTTCTCCTTAGAATCCAGGCTGCCAGTTACCACTTCAGTCTCCTCGTCTTCTGGTAAGTCCAGCCCTGGAGGTGGGTTTGGAGAGGCGATTACATAATACCCCTGTATGACATTACTGCCCAGGAAGATATCCTGACTTGGGTAAGTGGGTGAGACTACTCTCACTAAAAGGTTTGTTTGCTCCTCAGACGCCATCAGAGTTGTCCCCAAAAGCCTGACCTCTCCCAAGATGTTAAGCTTTTGGCAGGCAATAAGCTCTCCTTGCAAAAAATTAGTAGAAGCTATTGTTTCCTCCACTGTATGAACTTTAATCAACCTCAAAAGAGGTTCTTCTTTCTGAGAATCAAAATTTAGACCCAGAGAATAAATTTCAGACTCCTCTTCTGAAAGATGCTGAAAGCCTGATACGTAAAACAATCCTCCCTGATCAAGCTCTTCTGGCTGGGCCAGTATCTTGAGCTCCTCATTTGTCGGAAACCCCCAGGCCGAGTAGCGCCCATCGTTGGTCACCCAGCGTTTTTCCAGCACCTCTTTAACAGCAGGTTCCTCCAGAGGCAGCGGCTGCACCCTGGCAGAGACTAAATATTGGAGTGTTTCGTTAGCTCCAGATTCAGCCGCTGCCAAGGCAAAGCGAGACTGCATTGTTGCCCTTTCGAGCTGGGACTCGCGCACCATCAGGGAGATAAAAAAGAAAAGGGTCCCAGTCGTTAAAATCAGGATGGAAAGGACAAAGACAAGAGCAAAGCCCTGGCAGCGAAAATGAGATGAAACACTTTTTGAATTCAAGCTATTTCATTTTAAGCTCAAAACGCCATTGAAGTATCCAATGGATTCAGCCACCCCCGGCAAGACATCGCTCATATCCTTGGTATACTCCAGGCTGCACACTCCGGAGTACCCCACCTCTTGCAAGGTGTCAAAAAGCGCTTTGAAATCAATAAGCCCTCTGCCCGACTCAACGCAATGCCCAGCTTTTTCGGGTTTGTTCACATCCCAGAGATGCATATCATAGATGCGGGAGCTGTACTTCTTGATATCCTCAATGAGGTCAATCCCAAGACGCACGGTATGGCCAATATCGTGGCAAATGCCAATACGCTCATCCAGGTCTTTGACATGCTTCCAAACATCTTCAGCATTCGGAAACAGGGCAATATCGGGTCCATGGATGTGAATAGCCACTTTGAAGCCATACTCCTTCACTCTCTTCTCCACCAGTGGCAGAAGTTCATAATTAGGCACAGCTACCACCAGTTCCACTCCAACCTTTTTAGCATACTGGAAGGCACTATTAACCTCAGCCTCATTACGCATGTAGATCGGCCCTACCCCGTAAGGAGTAATATTGCGTGCCTTGAACTTGGCGAGTACTTCCTGGATTTTCTCATCACTGGCATTGATGGGAAGATGAAAGTCTTTGAGTGACATCTGGCGAACGTTCACCCTGTCCATCATTTCCAAAGATTTATCCAAATCGTACCGAGCAAACGTAAAACCGGCGCACCCCAGTTTGAAAGAGCGCTTCTTACTGTTCGCTTCACTGGCAAAACTTATTTGAGCCGATGAGCCCAACGCTCCTAACGCTGTCACCCCCAGAGCCGCAGACTTTAAAAAACCTCGTCTATTCATAATATAAAATACAACGCACCCATTCTAACCGAATCATCTAAAAACACAAGGTGGCAAATGAAAGCAGAGGGCAAAAAAAGGGGCGCTTTTTCTTAGGTACTTCTGTTTCCCCCTCAAAACCGTGGTTTTTCTTCCCTTCTAAGGAGGAGGGAGGCAAAAACTGTTTGCATTTTTTTGCTCATTTGCCATAATGTCACTTCTGCCAGGGCAGTCGGCCTGTGGCATGGTGGTTTTTATTTTGTTTTAGATATGTCATTGCATAGTAGTTTAAAGAGTGCTTCTTCTTTGGGTGCAAAGAGAAATGTTTTAAAGCGCCAGGAACGCGTTGAGATATTGAAAAAGCGCAAAGAGTGGCGTGAAGGTGATCGGGTGTTTAACCTGAAAAAAACGAAATTCGTGGCTTAGTTTATGCAGCGTTTCAGCTGCTAATGCTCTTTTTTCATTTTGGGAATCGTCTCTTCTCCTTTGAAGGATGATTCCCGTTTTATTTCTCACCGTGGATAAGCCTAAAGTTCGTCTCCAAAAGTTTCTATCAGAAGCGGGCGTTTGCTCTCGTCGGGCAAGCGAGCAGATGATACTGAAAGGGAAGGTCTTTGTTAACGGTGCTCGTGTGACGGAGCTGGGCACAAAAGTGGCCCCTGAGGTAGACCAGGTGGTCGTGGATGGTCAGGCCGTCAAGACCCGCAGAAAAATCTACCTGGCGCTTTTCAAGCCACGTAATGTGGTCTGTACATGCAAAGACCCCCAGGGGCGCCTCACCGTAATGGATTTCATCCCTCCTGAGATGAATCACGTTTACCCCGTAGGCCGCCTGGATTACGACTCAGAAGGGCTCATTCTCCTGACCAGTGATGGAGAGTTCTGTAACCGTGTCACCCACCCCTCAAATGGAATTGATAAAGTCTATTATGTAGAGGTAAAGGGAGCCGTCTCCAGAGAGACTACCTCCCAGATGCTTAAAGGTGTTCACGATCAAGGAGATTTTTTGCGCGCATCGGCCGTTAAGGTGCTAAAATCCAATAACACTCGAACCTGCATGGCCATTACATTGCGCGAAGGAAAAAACCGGGAAATCCGCCGTATCCTGGACAGTCTAAAACTCATCGTCCTGGTCTTGAGGCGTGAGCAGGTTGGCCCAGTAAAACTGGACAAAATGATTTTAGGCAAGTGGCGGTTATTGACAAAAACTGAAATACAGCTTTTACTAGGCATATGAGTGCGATGAAATATTTCTTAATTTTCTCCCTGGCAGTTCTGGGACAATGGACTGCTTCTGCCGATATGGGTGCAATCGTGAAGGCAGACCGTGTAAACGTCCGCAAGGAAGCCTCTATCACTGCGGAGGTCATAAAACAGGTAAATAAAGATACCTTGTTAGTCGCAGTGGAAAGGCACGAAATTACCCCTTCCCATCAGGATGAACCCGTTTCCTGGATTAAAGTTCGACTCACCTCCACCAATGCTTGGGTTAAGAGCTCCTACCTGGATGACAAAGACCAGGTTCAGGCAGACTTGCTTAACTTGCGCGGAGGCCCTGGCACCGAGCATCAAAAAATTGGACAGGTTAACCGAGGTGAGACTGTCAAGCGCCTGGAGACAAAAGGCGACTGGACAAAAGTTCAGGTCACAGACTCCTATGGCTTCATAGCCGAATCCTACATTACTCTCACTGAAGAGGTTCCTGATATTGATGAAGAACCTTCAGCTAAAGCGGATGAACAGCCCGCACAAACTTCAAAAGAAGAAAAAGAACCAGCGGCTGACTCTTCTGCAGCCTCAGCCATAGAAATTAAACCGGCAATAGCAACCCAGCCTCCTGCAATCAGCCTGGAACCTGTTGAGGAAGCCGCTATTGAACCGGCCGAGGAAATAGAGATACCGGTCATGGAACCGATCGAAATACCAGCACCAAAGCCGATTCAAGAGCCACCGCCGCCTGCCGCGCCTGTTGTTGCGCCAGTACCAGCTGCACCGATCGAAGTTGCGCCAATTGAAACCAACCGGCAGATCGAGTCAACACCTACACCCGCCGCGACAGACTCTCTGGAAAGAATTGTCCTGAGAGAAGGTGTGGTACGTCCCACAGGCAGCCCTGCAGCTCCCAGCCCTTACGGCCTTTACAGCATTCAAGATAACCGCCTGATTAACTTTCTCTATGTCACTAATAGTGACATTATTTTGAAAAACTATTCAGGCAAAAAGGTTCATGTCAGAGGGCCGGAATCTATTGACTCTCGCTGGAGAAATCACCCGCTACTCACTGTGAGGACTATTGAGCTGCTCAGTCGCAGGTAAAGAGTAAAAAATGGATAATCTCATAGACGGCAAACTCATTGCCGAAACATTACATGCCGAAACCGAGCAAGAGGTTCAAGCACTTCTTGCAAAGGGGGTCTTGCCGTCTGTTGCTTTTGTAAGAGTGGGAGAAGATCCCGCCTCAAAGGTCTACGTGGGAATGAAGGAGAAAATGGCGGCAAGGCTTGGGATCAAGTCCACCCTTCATCTCCTGCCAGAGGAGACGACTGAAAAGGCGCTCCTCGAGCTCCTGAAAGAACTCAATAACGATGCTTCCCTGCATGGGATTCTAGTGCAGGCTCCTCTGCCCTCTCACATACGCCAGGCGAAGGTTTTTGAAACCGTCTCCCCTCTCAAAGATGTGGATGGATTTCATCCAGTCAATGTGGGCAAGTTGATGCTGGGTGATGACGATGGTTTTGTGCCCTGCACTCCTGGCGGTATCCATGAGCTGCTCAAGAGGTGTAAGATTGAAACTCGTGGTGCGCATGTCGTCATTTTGGGCAGGGGGAATATCGTAGGCAAGCCGATGGCCTCTCTTCTGATACAAAAAGCTCCCCATGCAAATGCAACGGTTACGATTTGCCACTCTCAGACTCGCAACATCGGTGAGCTCTGCCGCTCTGCAGATATCCTCATTGCCGCATTGGGAGTGCCTGAGTTTGTAAAAGCCGACATGGTCAAACCCAATGCTACAGTGATTGATGTTGGTGTAAACCGTATTACTGACCCCTCTTCACCCAGAGGCTATCGCCTCGTGGGCGATGTGGATTTTAAGACCGTGCAGCCTGTCGCTGGACGAATCACCCCAAATCCTGGTGGCGTAGGCCCTATGACTATTGCCATTTTGATGAAAAACACAGTTCGTGCTGCCCGAATGGCCACGGGAAGTGTTTCCGTTTCTAAACAAGATAAAACCCATTAACCTAAAAATCATTAATAAAATAGTATGAATGCATCCCGTATTTTGCCCGACTTGCAAGCCTCGCTTCTCTGCGAAGATGTGCGTGTAGAGTCCTCCGGTAACTTTATCATCGTTGGTGTTATTTCGGAAGTTCGAGTCCCCCAGCTTCCTATTGCTGCCTACAAACTTTGTGTCTTCAATCGCTGGACCGCCGGTATTGGTGAGTTTAACCAGGAAGTGCGTCTGGTGGCTCCTGATGGCACAACTGTCTTACGCAAAAGTGCTTTCAAGTTTGCTTTAAAGAACCCTGTACAAAACACAACCAATGTCTCTGTCTTTGGGCAGGTTGAGTTCAAAGAACAGGGAACCTATACTATTGAAGTTTTGATTGATGAGGTGATGAAACTTAGAGTCCCTGTTCCCGTTGTCCTGGTGCAGCAGAAACAACAGCCCCAGGCCCAAGGTGGCACCCAGCCTCCCTCTGTCCCTTAAGACGGTTCTCTCTGTTAAAAGTCTCTCCTGGTTTAAATAAAAAATCGGCCTCCTATTTTATTAGGAAGCCGGTTTTGTTTTTTGTTTAAAAAAAGCGGTGAATCCCAGAAAGAAAACACCGCCATCAATATCTACATGTGGGCCCAATACATCTCAAATAGAGAAAGTTGAGCCTCCTTTGTAATATTGGTGTACGCCAGGGAAACTTGATATCCCTGATGTTTGTTGCCCGTACAGCCGACTACAACACCGTTAAAACGGATTGGTTCACTGGCTTCCGAGCCTAGCACCTGTAAGTGCATTTCTGTATAGAGCCCCACTTCTTTTTCAGAGTGGAACTCTATCCCCCCCTCTCTCACCCGGTAAGAACCTAGTGTTAGTAGCTGAGAGTCTACATTTTCTTCAGACCCTGCATCGTGAGAGGGGAAATATGATTTATCTAGTCTAGCCACAGCAATCAATAAATGATGAACAACTTAGCCCATCAGACATCATGGTACATAAGATAGCACACTTGTTTTTGAACGTCAAATTGACAGGGCAAAGCAATCTGAAGCTGAAATTACGCATTATCTGGATGAGTTTCACTCAAGGGCGACATCGCTCGCAATTTGGAAATAATCCCAGGAAGATGCTCTAAAACATAGTCCACCTCTTCCTGGGTAGTATAGCGGCTCAGGCTAAAGCGGATCGTCCCTCTGGCTTGCATCGCGGAAAGCCCCATCGCATCCAGAACGTGAGACGCATCCATTGAACCTGTTGTACAGGCAGAGCCGCTGGAGACACAGATACCCAACTGATCAAACATCATTATAATGGCTTCAGCCTCAATGAAGTCAAACGTGATACTACTGGTATTGGGGAGACGTAAATCTTTGTGCCCATTAACCCTTGTGTTGGGAATGGTGGAGAGAATCTCTTCCTCCAGACGATCACGCAAGCCCCGCACACGGCTGTTTTCTTCTGAGTACGAAGCAAGGCTTAGCTCTGCCGCCTTGCCAAAGCCGATAATATAAGGAACATTTTCAGTCCCCCCGCGGCGTTTACGCTCCTGATGTCCCCCTATAACAAACGGTTTAAATGGAGTTCTATGTTTGATGTAAAGCATTCCAGTCCCCTTGGGAGCGTGGAGCTTATGCCCTGAGAGAGAGAGGAAATCTACATTCAGCTCCTTTACATTTATTTTAAGCTTTCCCGGAACCTGAACTGCATCAGTATGAAACAACACCTTAGCCTTTTTGCATATCTTTCCTATTTCCTCGATAGGAAAAATAACGCCTGTTTCGTTGTTGGCATACATGAGCGAAACCAGGGCCGTCTCGGGACCAATCGCCTGAGCAACCTGTGATGGTTCCAAAGTCCCATCAGCTTTTACCGGCAAAAAGGTAATCTTGTACCCTTTTTTTTGGAGAAAGGCAGCGTGCGTCATGATCGCCGAGTGCTCCACTGCACTGGTGATCAGGTGCCGTTTGCCTGTCGTCTCCAAGGCGCTGAAAATAGCCGTATTGTCACTCTCGGTTCCGCAACTGGTAAAAACAATCTCTCGCGAATCCGACCCAATTAAATCAGCTATTTTTTGGCGTGCCTCATCTATTGCCCTGCCTAAGTGGTGGCCAAAAAAATAGGCACTGGAAGGGTTTCCCCACTCACTTTGAAAATAAGGCTGCATTGCTTCATAAACCTCAGGGGCTATGGCCGTTGTAGCATTATTATCAAAATAATATATTCTTCGGTTCATGATCAGTTTGTATTAAAAGAGTTTGTTTCTCCGCTATTTATCAGAAACTCAGCTTTTCGAACCTGTTCGGTATCACCAAGAACCAGCAGGTGATCCCCTTCGGCCAAAACTTCCTCTCCGCGGGGACTGACAATCATTGATTTATTCCTTTCAATAGAAATCACGGTCGCGCCGCTCTTATTCCGAATGTCAATGTCCCGTATTGCTTTGCCAACTCCAAACCCTCCACCAAGCACCGTTATCATCCGAGTGTCGTTCAATAAAACGGTTCTGTTTTTTTCTGATATTTCTTTCTTAGCTGTGGGAACACTCTCGCGCGTCAGGATTGTTTCTATTTCTATTTCCGCCTTTTGGTAAACCATTGCAAACTGATTGCGTAAGAGAAATCCTATCACACCCGCTATAATGGCTAAAATATAAATCACTCCCCACTCAGAGGCAGGCATAATGATCAATACGAGCATCCCCACATAAGCGCTCAGGACAAAAAAGCCAAAGAGCGTTATGACTCTTTCTATTCGTTTTTGCAGGTGGCTCAAGGTGGCAGGGAGCCGCTCTCTTGAAATCAAATGAGCAAGAGCCGCATGGTTCTGTTGTGTAATCAAGAGGAAAGGAACACAAAAAACAAAAGCTGCCAGCCAGGCCGTATTTTGAAACAAAGGTTGGGCTATGCGGTAATCTCCAAAAAAGTTTTTAATGCTGTGGGTTGAAACAGCAGCTATGATTAACACTGCTGTAACAATGGCCAGATTAAGCATATTCTTTATCAAAAACTTGCGGGCCAACTCCGTGGAAACGTTTCGTTGATTCATGCCCCGCTGCTGGTACCAGCCAGAATAAATACCAATAGTCTGCATAATCGGCTTTGGAACCAGCCTGTTAACAAAGTGGATGATCCCCTCTGAACGGTTGAAGATGAAAGGAGTAACCATCATTGTTGTGATGGCGACCGTTACACCAATAGGGTAAAGCCAGTCATCAAGCACTCCCAGGCTGAGGCCCAGAGCCAGGATAATAAAACTTACCTCACCCACATTACACATCCCCAAGCCAACTTTTAAAGAGGTGGAAAAGGAGTTGCCCGTCGCCAAAGCCCCCAGGGCACAGGCAAAAGTTTTGATAATGATCACCGTCACAAACAAAACAACGATCTCCAGCCAATACTCAAGCAGGGCATGAGGGTCAATCATCGTCCCTATTACCACAAAAAAGATACCTGTAAACATATCTTTAATCGGCTGGACGGCTCTTTCCACCTTATGGATGAGCTGCGTTTCAGCGATCAAAGCCCCCATAATGAAAGCCCCCAGAGCCGTGCTATATCCCAGTTTTTCGGCCAGAAGGGCCATACCAAAACAGAGCCCCAGCGATAGAATTAGAATCAGCTCAGTTTTTCCTGAGCGCTGTACATAGTTCATCAGCCTCGGCACCAGGAGCAGACCAAAAACCAGGGTCAGCACAAAAAAGAGTCCCAGTTTCCCAAGTGTGCCAGTGAGCTCGCTCATGGCAAAAGAACCGGTTACTGCAATGCTGGCCAAAATGGCCATCAGCGAAATACAGACAATATCTTCCACAACGGTGATGCCGATAATGATTCCGGCAAAACGCTCCTTGAGCATCTTTAAGTCTGCCAAAGTTTTAGAGATAACCATCGTGGAGGAGGTTGCCAGAATAGCCCCCATGAAAAGACAATCCATCAGCTTCCAGCCAAAAAATCTGCCTACAATACAGCCAGTGGCAAACATCATTACAATCTCCGATATCGCCGCTATAGTCGAAGACATCCCCACCTGCCGTATCCTGCGAATATTGAACTCCAGACCTAGAGAAAACATAAGCAAAACAATCGCTATTTCTGACATAGACTCCAGGTTTTCTTTATGTTTTAAGCCCATACCCAATATGGAGGGTGTATGAGGGCCTAACAAAAAACCTGTAGCGATATATCCCAGAATAATAGGCTGCTTAAAGCGATGGAAGGCAAGCATCGCCATGCTCGCCACAAGCATTACCATTGCAAAATCTGTAATAAAAGGGATATGGGACTCCATTTTAAAAGCCTAAAAAATTAAAAACCGGTTCTTCTTAAAAAGCAAGAGTGGAAAAATCCTCCCCTCACGAATATTAAAGCCAAATCTCAAGGAATCCAAATCAAATCGGTGGTATTACTCCTTCCTTTTTTACTCTCAAAGTCCCAGTACTCACTGGCTCTGTGTCGTTTAACATGGCCATCCAAAAAGAGAATATTAGCTCCTTTCCCATGAATATTGGTGTGGATAAAGTTCCAGTAACCTACAGCAGGTAAGTTTTTGGAGTCAAAAAGCCATACAGTTTTACTTGGAGTTTTCAAAGAACTGTACAAAATGGGCGCGTTTTCTGAGCCGGTTTTGTTCACATACTGATTCAAGCAGTAATGAAAGAGATTGTTTCCATTGCTCCTGCGAGGGTTGGACGGGCAAAACCAAAGTAGTGAGCCGTCAATACGCACTTCCGGGTTTGTTCTCCAGGGCATTTCGTTGTAAGGCCTGAGATTCAAATAGGGCGGCAAGTCTACATACCAGCCTCCATTAATGGAAATACCATTGGGAGCCCCATCTTTGGGCAGGTAGTCACCGTTGTCTGCAACGTAAAGCTGTGTTGCCACTCCCCACTGCCGGAGCTTACCAGAGCATACGACCTGTCTTGATTTTTCTTTAGCCTTTAAAAGAGCAGGCAGAAGCATCGCCATTAAAATGGCAATAATGGCAATAACGACCAGAAGTTCTATTAGAGTAAAACCTTGTTTGCCAAGAGCGGTGACAGTGCCTCCCCTATGGGATGCTGCCACCAAGAGCTTGTTTCCGCCCTTTGCCCTTACTTTAAAATAGCTTTTGTTACTGAATGAACATGGCGTCACCATAACTGAAAAAACGGTATTTCTGTTCTACAGCCTGACGGTAGGCCGCAAGAACACGTTCACGCCCCTGCAAGCCTTCGGGTTCAGCAAAAGCACTCACCAACATTAAAAGTGTGGAGTGCGGAAAATGAAAATTCGTCAGCAGTGCATCAGATACGTAAAAAGGTGAAGGCGGATAAATAAACAGCCTTGTTCTGGATACAGCCCCCTCCAGTTTCTGCCAGCCGCCCATCTGGCGCGCAACGCTTTCAATAACTCTCATGGAAGTGGTGCCAACAGGAATTACTCGGCGTCCTTCGTTTTTGGCTCTCTTAATGGCGGAAGCGCTCTCCTGGCTTAAAACAAACGACTCCTCATGCATCGGATGCTCGTCCAGGTTTTCGCTCTTTACAGGGGCAAAGGTGCCTGGGCCGACATGAAGGGTCACATAGGCCACCTCTACTTTCCTCTCCTTTAAACGATTTAGAAGCTCTGGGGTAAAGTGAAGCCCTGCCGTGGGAGCAGCCACTGAGCCGGCGTGGCGCGCAAAAACCGTTTGATAGCGCTCAACATCTTCTGCTTCCGGAGCTCGTTCGATATAAGGTGGCAGCGGCACTCTCCCAAACTCTAAAAGATGCTCATGAATATCGTAAGGTTTCCCTGCACGTGTAAAGAGAATGTGGTATGCTCCGCTCTGCACCTCTTTTTTAGTGACAGCCACGCTGATATCCGAGGCCTTAAGAGTCCCATTTTCCAGAAGCTGTAAACCACCTCCACGGGCAGCCTCCCTCCCAGAACGAATCATTGCCTTCCAGGAAAAAGGAGTGAGCCTCTCCAGGAGGAGAATTTCAAACTTCCTTCCGGTAGCTCTTTGAGCAAAAAGCCGCGCCGGAATCACCTGAGTGTCATTTAAAATGAGTAAATCCCCTTCCCTTAAAAGGTCAGGAAAGTTTAAAAAAACCCGATGTTCTATTGAGCAATTCTGTCTGTTAAAGACCATTAGGCGGGAATCACTGCGCCGTGCTGCCGGATGCTGGGCAATGAGCTCCTGAGGCAAATCAAAATCAAAGTCTGAAGCTTTTAGTGGAGGGCAGGAAACGCTCCTGACAGGAAAAGACATAGGGCTCCTTTAATTTTATTCACTTACTTCCAGGTCAATCTCCAGCGTCGTCCGGCTATCAGACAGATTATCATAAATCGTCATTTTTTTGAGTTGCCAGACACCTTTGACTTTTTTAAAACTTTGAACTTCAAATTCCTTCAGTCTTTTATTGAACTCATTATAAGCCTGGGCCATGACTATTCCATCAGATTCATTATCTGCCCAGGAAACCACCCGTGCATACATCGTTCCGAGGCGTTCATCAGGAGAGCTTTGAATGACCCGGCAGGGGCGCCCCTTACGCATCTCCCGCCTTAAGAACAGCTGCTCGGGCCAGCTGAGAAACTCCAGTCCCAGATCACAAAGCCAAAAATCAGTACCGGCAAAAGAGATGGCAGACTCCTCCCCTGGCGCGAGTTTCTTGAACTCCCATTCTGCGTCAGACTCCGATTTTGTGCCCAAAATATATTCATTGGGGCCGCTGGTGTAGGAGCGGATCAACAGACGCTCCTGCCTGCCTTCTGGCAAGGTTGCCTGATAAACACTCTCCCAGGAATCCTCCGTGAGAGGATTCACTTCAAACACAACAGGCACAGTCCGTACTTTGGTTTTTGGGGCTCGAATTTTCAAAACCCCCTGGCTTTCGATTCTGTTGACCGGCACCCTGCTACGAATAACCTGCACCATTTCTCGAGCATCTTTGGGCACATCAACCTTACGCTCCATAATCATTTGGGCTGAAAGCATAGATGTAAAAAAACCAGAAAACAGGGTGAACAAGAGAAATCGAAGGGCAATTTTTTTAATAAAGTTCATAAATACTAATAAAAGTTCAATAAAATTCACATTGATAAAGCATAGCGGATTGCATCCGTGGCATGTTCAAAAAACTTGGCTTTGACCCGCCGCTTCAAGGCGGCGGGCAAATCACGCCAGTCGCTTTCATTGGCTTTAGGCAAAAGCACCTCAGCGATACCAAGGCGCCCTGCTGCCAAAGCCTTTTCACGTATTCCAGACACAGGCAGCAAGTAACCCCGCAATGATACCTCCCCCGACATGGAAAGCGAGAGACGCACTTTTCTGTTCGAGAAAAGCGAAGCCAGAGCCACTGCAAAAGTCAAACCGGCACTGGGACCATCCTTGGGCACAGAGCCTGTGGGCAAATGAACGTGGATATCGTAAGAATGAAATTTACTCATATCCAGATTCAGGTTGGATTCCTCCGAGCGTAAAAAACTCAGAGCAATACGGATACTCTCTCGCAAAACCTCTCCCAGATTACCTGTCAAAATAATTTGTCCACTTCCCGTCATCCTGGTTACTTCCACCGGTATGACTTCACCACCCTGCGGTGTACAGGCTAACCCCATTGCAAACCCGGCTGCCCCACCCAGTTCCAAAGGATCATTTAGCCGCAAAGGTGGCCCGAGCAACCCAGCAACATCATCCGAAGAGAGGAGGAGAGCCGCCTTTTCATCGATCGTAGAGTTTGGGGACTCCTGCATTCTTTGGCGAACGATCTTACGAAACAGGGCTGCAATCTGTCGCTCCATTCCACGCACTCCCCCTTCATACGTATAAGACTGAATCAACAAGCGTAATGCCGGCTCTTGGAAATCGATATAGCCCTCCGGCAAACCATGCTGTTTGAGCAGGTCCGGCACTGTATGGCGGAGTGCGATGTTGTACTTTTCGCAAAAAGTATAACCAGGTATTTCAATGATCTCCATTCGGTCGCGCAATGCCGGATGAATTGGGTCGAGCCAGTTAGCTGTGGTGATAAAAAGAACGCGAGACAGATCAAAAGGAACTTCCAAAAATGAATCTGTAAAAGAGGCGTTTTGGCGCGGGTCGAGTATCTCCAGCAAAGCTGATGCCGTCTCTCCGCCCATGGTGCCAGAACCCACTTTATCAATCTCATCAAAAAGAATAACCGGATTGCGTGTTCCCAGACGGCGCAGGTTTTGAATGATTCTGCCAGGCTGAGCACTCACATAGGTACGCCTATGCCCACGTATTTCCGCAACATCACGTGCTCCACCGAGCGCTATGCGGCAAAACTTTCTCCCCAAAGCCTCTGCCACGCTTTGGCCCAGCGATGTTTTTCCAACGCCCGGCGGCCCCACCAGGCAGAGAATCGGCGTGCTCGCCATTCCCTTTAGTTTCATCACTGCCAGGTATTCAAGAAGACGCTCCTTGATTTCATTGAGACCATAGTGATTGCGATTGAGTAAGCGCTTGGCCGTTGAAAGGTTCAGCCTGTTCGTATCCTCCTTATTCCAGGGCAGGTTTACCAGCCAATCCAGATAATTGCGAATGCCCGCATACTCTGGGGATGAAAAGGGAATCACCTGCAGTCGGTTAATTTCATGGTGGGCTACCTGCAGAGCTTCACTTGAGAGTTGGTTTTTCTTAATCAACCCTTGCAGCCGTGCCACCTCCGCGCTCCCCTCATCTCCCAACTCTTTATGGATAGACCTTAACTGTTCCCGCAAATAGTTCTCACGCTGAGTTTTGGAAAGACTCACGCTGGTATCTTTCAGAATTTTTGCCCCCAGCTGGGCTGACTGTATCTCGCGGTTCAGTTTTTGAATAAGCAGGCGAATGCGGACCTGAACCATATTCTTGGAAAGAAGCTGCTGTTTTTCCTGGAGTGGAATCGGCAAAGCGAAAGCTATCAAGTTGGAAAGCAGTGCCGGGTCCGTCGTGTTTTGGGACGCAATTTTAATATCTTCAGGCAATGCAGGGGATACCTTGGCGAACTCTGATACAAGCTCACTAAGCCTTTGGCCCAAAGCTTGGTATTCAGAGCTTTTTTTGAAGTCCTCCTCCAGAACATCTTCCAGATAGGTTACTTCAGAAACCGGAAAGTCAGGGTTGCCACGGATGAATCGTGTAGATTCAAAGCACTGGATTCCCTCTACCAATATCCTAAGCTGGCTTTTCTCGGTGCTGACCATTCTTTGTATTCGAGCCAGGCACCCTTGTCTGTAGAGGTCCTTTGCCCGAGGCACACCAATAACAGGCTTGCGCAGCAGAGTCACCCCCATGTAGCCGTTATCATTGATGACCTCATCAACCAACCGAACCTGAAGCGGATCATCAATTAAAAGCGGGACCACCATACCGGGAAAGAGAACACAATCCGATAAAGAAAGAATACGCAGCTGCTCAGGTAAAGAAGAGACCTTGGGTGGCTGCACGGCTGCCGGAGCGTCACCTTTCTTTACAACACTGATACCCACTTTTTTATTCATCTCAACTGATCTGCCCCTCCACCCCTACAGGCGCTGCAACTTATTTTAAATTATAAGGATATAAAAATAAATGAAAAAGGGCTCTCTCTTTTCAATAAACTTTTTAACTCTCATGCCCCTTAAACTTACGATGAGGAGCCGCCAGACACTTATAAATCCACTCAGAAAAAGGAGATAAAATAAACTCAATATGCTTGTAGATAAAGGAGTAAATAATCCTTAACCGCACCACCGACAGGAACATAACCAGTGAAGTTTTCCCCAACACGACCTTTGTACCAATCTTGTCTGTCCACTCAGTTGGTATTTCCAGAATTGTGAATCCTTTTTTCTTTAGCGAATAAAGCAAGTTGATGTCAAAGGCCATATCCGCCAGGGCAAGATGACTTAAGACCGCTTCGATCGCCTCTCTGCGGATTAGTTTGGCACCGCACTGGGTATCTTTAATGCTCATCCAGAAAAGTGTCTGCACCAAAACATGAAAACAGCGACTGGCAAAGCGGCGACGGCTCTCCTGCGGCTGATGTATGACTGAGCCGGGCAGCCAGCGCGAACCTATAACACAATCCGCTTCTCTGCAATGCTTGATCAAATCGTGAAAGGCCGGAGGCTGCGTTGCGCCATCCGCATCGACATAACCGATATAGTCATAGTTAGCCTCGTGAAAGTGATGTAACCCCTCAATAAGCGCTCCTCCTTTACCAATCGGTTCTTCATAGTTCAAGTACCGAATTTCTGAATGCTCTTTTTGTGCTGTCTTTACAACCCCCAACGTATCATCCTCACAGCCATTGAGCACCACGACAATGTTAAACTCCCCCGCATAGTGTTCCTTGAAATACTTTGCATATTCTCTCAGAACAGGCCCTATTCGCTCCTCTTCATTGTATGCGGGAATCAATAGTAAGATACTTGGGCCTTCCATTTTTTCAGTCATTTTCATAAACCTCCTGGCCAGCCAGCTCTACTCTCAGGTTCACAAGCCCGTGTGCAGGCACTTTCAGCCTTCGCCCCAATCTCTTCACGGGCTTTTCACTCAGATCAGTCAGAGATATCACCTCAGTTTTTCTTCTGTCGATAATCCGTAAAGTCTGCTCTGTCTGGGCCATATTTTGCAAACGGTAAATTAAAGCCTCCCCATCCTCGCTTACCTTGAGTGTTTCGAGTACAAAGCTCTCGTTGTCCAGCCGTGATAAAATAGTGGTCGGCCTCACTCGCCTCTGGCCTTGTTCGTCGCCGCTGAATACCAGGAGAGGACGAGTTACTTCTTGCCCAAAGCGCGCAGATTTTGTGCCATTATAGCCTCCCTTGTGAAGCGCTATCACGTATTTAAAGGGAGTAACACCCGGCTGGTCGGCTTTATAGTTGGTATGCCAGTGATTATTCTGCGCCCAAGAGTAAATTCTCTGCGATTCAACCGCCTCCTCCATCCATTCATCCAGAGCGACGCTCCCCAACAAGTTTGCTGTGATTGCCCCAACCTGCATTAAGGGAGCATGGACTGGCGACCAGAGAACTCCGTGCTGTTCATTGGAAATATCGACCCAGCGCTGAACCGTATACCAGTTGTAACAGGAGCCCGGGAGCTGATCATGGTTAGGGCGAACTACCGCCCAGGGAGTCTCCATGCGGAGCTCTCCTCCGGGTACATTAAAACCAAACCCAAAGTGAACAGCATCTTTTTCTCGTACTGAAAGCCGGTTCACGTAGTTCACCAATTCAATGAAGTCCATTCCGGCAACCAGCCGAATCTCTCGGACCAAGTCTACACAGCCCGGAGCCATAGACCTGACAATCAGAGAAGCCACCAAAGGACCTTCTTCACCAATGCTTATTTCCACTGGGCCGTTCAGCTCAGCATCGTCTGGGTTAACACCTTTTAGATACCTGTAATCGTTCAGTGCAACTGGGCCGGCACTCTCCACAAAGTTGTGATTTTCCCCCTTGAAGCACAACCTTTTCACTGCACCGGTCAGCTCATCCAACTCCACTTCCAATACGGAAGAAACAAGCCTGTTACCCTCCGCCCATACTTTCTCTTCTGGCGTTACCGGTTTGCCCGGCTGCACCGTATATGTCAGAGAATCCATAGCCGACACATCTTTTGCCAGGAAAACCAATTCGCCACTCTTCAGCCTTTGTGAATAAACAGGTCGGCCGTTCTGGTCCAGGACAATATCGCCAGCCTTGGCCATCGCCTCTGGAGCCTTCACCAGGCCAGTGCGACTCCATTGAGTCGTATTCCAGACAACCGCTTTGGCATCCGCTGTTGTTGGCACATCCACAGACCTGCTGAGAGCCAGCAGTTCTTCCGCTTGTGCAGCCGCATCCCGAGCAAACTGGCGCTTCCTCTCCCATTGGCTGATCGTGAACGGGTCATCCGGACGCCAGATACTGCAATACGCACCCCAGGTATGTTCGCTATAGAGTAGGACATTTTTCCAGGCATCTTCGAAGAGCTGCCAAGGCCGCTGCTGCGGGTTCTTGAGCGCCCAGAGTGCTTCGGCTTGAGAAAGTTTATCCGCAGTGCAACGGTTTAACCCTGTTTCCAGAGAGGTACTGCCGGCCCCATCCTCCCAGTAAGGGGTAATATCTCCACTAAACTGAGGGAGGTTCTTCCCATACTTCTTTTCAAACAAAGGGAAGAACTCCCGTGCCGTTCCTATCAAAAGCTGGGGTGCTGCATACTTGAGATTCCATTGATACACAGCCTGAGCCAAGTTTCTATCCGGCGGTGAGTTGTCACAGTCGCCGTTCTCCCGCCGTGCAATCCAGTACATCCACTCCAGATCATAAGGATAATCAGAGGCCTGACGCACTTTGAGATGGTTTAAAACCTCCTTTTCCAAATCACCATGCTTCCAGTAATGGGCTGTGACCCAGCAGAGAACTTTTTCCTGGCCTGACTGAGAGACCCAGTAGAAGGGCTTGTCATCCCAAACAGCGTGAACCGTACCAATACGGTCTGTGTAGTTAGGGGCAATCGCAAAATACTTAACTCCCGCCTGCCCCATCATTGTCGCTGTCCCCCATGTATACCCCGGCACATCACAAATGGCGGCAGAGACAATCGGCACACCGGTCAGCGACTCCGCTTTTTTTGCAAAATACGCGACACCGCGATAAAGCTCTTCCGGACGGCAAAGTCCTGTCAACAAATTTCCATAAAGTGCATCCAGACTCACCACTCCTTCACGAACTGCAGAAAAAAAACGCGTCCGGTTTTTTTCGCTCTCCTGAGCTAAATAGTGATCCATCACCCAGAGACTTTCCGGATTCCACTTAAATTGAGCCTCACGTGGATAAGACTGGCTTGCGTCAGCCAGTTCCATCGCCACATTCATGTTGTCGATTTGAATATCAACCACCTCGTCCTGCCGGTGCGTATAGCCGATATCAACATGAGAGTGTGGAAAAAGGTAAAACTGCTTCAGCTTTGGTTCAGGCAAAACCCATTTTTGTTCTTCAAGCTTGGTGTCCTCTGAACTGATAGAGAAAACCCCGCGGTTTTTCTTTCCCTTTACCGGAACATTGAAGCTCAGCACCTGACCTCCCGGCACCAGTGTTGCGCTGCCAATCTTTTCGCCATTGAAGAAAAAATCTGCCGCTGCACTTTTGCCCATATGGCTTATCAATAGATCAACCGGAGCGCTTACACCTCCACCCTCTTCTCGCAGGCGCACTCCAGGTGTCGTTATCTCCAGAATCCGAGTGGCCTTTTTCCCCTCTTTCGGGGAGAGGTTGAGCTCATGCGGCCCCAAAAATTGGACCGCATCATAATAGAGCCAGCTGCCCTCTTCATTGGAAATCTCAAGAAGATTTTCTCCCTTTTTTAAAAGTGAACTTGGAATCGGGATTGTAACATTACTCCCCAGCACCTCCTTAACTTTGCCAGTGGCAAGATCATCCCCCTGCCCCGGACTGAGCTGGACCGTTCCCGCAAGAGTACCGTTTAAACGAACTGTCAGTTTGGGTGGGAGCTCCTTATGGACGTTTTTAAAGTAGAGAACCAATTTACACTCTGCTTTTGAAAGAACCTGTTTTTCCAGATCAAAAAGCACACGATAGCTGTGAACTTTGCTGCCACCCCAGATATCTGCCGGTCCCAGTTGCATGAAAGGCCAATCTTCCTGTGGCACAGACTCCCCAATCACATAAGCCACCGTCTTTGGGCAAAGATTAAAGCTGTTCGGTGCCCCTATGAATTCAGAGTCCGAAAGATCAGGTTGGCCAATGCTCCACAAGATATCCTCTTTCTCTGCTCCCCAAACGAAGGCAGGGGCAAACAGGATGCCTGCAAGCAAGCAGGCCAGAGGGGCCTTCAAAATAATTCTTTTTAAGATGTGGTGTTTCTTTTCCATTTTTATCTCTTCTCCTATTTCTTTCAACTACAGTTTCGCCTCACTCCTCATATTCTATCCAGAGTTCGGCCTGTTGTTAAGCTCTGTTTTGCATAGTGTAAAAAGGGGAAGATACAAAGCACCAACAGCTCTAAAGCCCAGACTCCCCTTTTCGGTGCGCATATTTTTGAGGCAATGCGGTCTGGGGCAAAGTTTAACATTGCAAAATTACTTTTAGTTAAATAAAATAGCAGGCCGAGTAAGGGTTATTATGAACAAGAATGAAATTAAAACAGGTGTGACCTCTGAGGGTTTCTCAAGACGTCAGTTTTTAAGCAAAAGTATCCTGGCCACTGCTTTGGCGGGCAGTTGGATGACAGGAGGGGTCTCTTCCGCATTGGCTCAAGCCTCGGACAAAGAGCTTGTATACTCCCCTCCACTGCTTTCAGACCCTGATGCCTGGTCACTTATTTTAATTCCGGATACCCAATCTTATGTCAAGTTTGGGCGTAATCAGGGAATCTGTGAACTTATGACCGCCTGGATTGCTGAAAACAAGGAGAAGCTGAATATGTTGACAGCTCTTCACTTGGGAGACCTTGTTGAGCAAAACGGATTGGTAGATTCTGACCTGACTGAGAAAAATGTAGGCCAGGTAAACCAGACCAGCGCTCAACAGTGGGGTGCCATCTCCAGGGCAATGTCCCGCCTGGATGGCGTACTGCCCTATGTGGTCTGCACGGGCAATCACGACTATGGCGTGAGAAGCGCCGAAAACCGCAGCACACAATTCCCCACATACTTCCCTCCAAATAGAAATCCGCTATGGGAAGGTGTGTTGGTAGAATGCTGCCCCAACAGAGATGGAGCCAAAACACTGGAAAATGCGGCCTATGCCCTTAAAACACCCCAAGGCAAAGACCTTTTATTCATCTCTTTGGAGTTTGCCCCTTCAGACCCTGTCGTGGAGTGGGCCAAAAAGCTGGTCGCTCGTGATGCTTTTAAAGATCATTTTGCCATCCTGGTCACCCACAGCTACATGCAATGCCTGGCACGGGGACAAAACCTGATTGAAAAAGAAGGCTACAAGATCACCGATGTAAACTACGGTAAAGCTATCTGGGAAAAATTGATTTATCCCTCTGACAATATCCGTATGGTTTTCTGCGGGCACATCGCAGGCACCAAAGATCCGAAGGAAAACATCGGCTTCCGCCAAGATAAAAACCATGCAGGAAAAGTCGTTTCACAAATGCTCTTTGATACTCAGACTCTGGGCGGCGGCTGGCACGGGAATGGTGGCGATGGATGGCTGAGGATTCTAGAGTTCTCACCCAACTTCAAGACCGTATCAGTCAAAACCTTCTCGCCTCTTTTCGCTATTTCCCCCAGCACACGAAATCTGGCCTGGGAGAGAGAAGACTACAATGAGTTTAGTTTTGAAATAGACTAACAGAGATTTCTGTCCATAAAAAAAGCGGGCTACATGCCCGCTTTCTGTTTTAGCATGACCTGCTCCAACCTCATTCCTGGGTGATAGCCTCCACTGGGCATTCGCTCACGCAGGCGCCGCAATCGATACAGCTATCTGCATCGACAACAGCTTTATCATCTTCCATGGTGATACACTCCACAGGGCAGGCAGGAACACAGGTTCCGCAGCCGGTACATTTATCTGGATCAACTTTTGCTGGCATAATTAATTTTGATTTTCTTGATTCAATCAAATTTTCTTTCTTCCGGAACATCTCCCGAAAGTGAGGATCATATCTCAACCAGAGAAAATGTTAAGTAAAAATTCGTCTCTCTCTTTCTGGCATGTAGGCCAAGATCCTAATTCTATCGGCTAATCCGGCTTTTTTGCAACTTTCTCCTGTTTTGTGTGTTCTTTTCAGGTAGGGTTGTTATTATGTAGCGCCTACGTCTGAGAGGGGTTGCCCTGTTCTTAGAGCTCAGGCATAAAACCTCTGGCGGTTTTGGGTGGTTTAAGCTCTCCCAAAAATAAAACGCTGCAGGTTATCTCTTATTTTATAATTGTATGAAAAAGTGGATTGTTATCTTAGTGATCGCAGCCTTAGGTAGCGGTGGTTGGTATTACTTCAGCCAACAACAAAGCAAAGCTGAACCTGTATCTCAGCGTCAGGATAGAGGCTCTCATCAGGTACAACGGCGCTCTATTCAGTTGAATATCACCGCGGCCGGAGATATCAGTCCAGCCGAACAGGTTTCTGTAATCCCTGAAACCAGTGGCAGAATCAAAGACCTTCTCGTAGATATTGGGGACAATGTCAAAAAAAGAGATATTCTGGTCACCCTTGATGACGAAACCCTATTGAAAGAGCGTGACACTCAGTGTACTGACATTGATGGCTCCCGGCTGCAAGTGGAAAGAGATACACGCAATTACAACCGCTCAAAACAGCTTTTCGAGAATGGTCTCCTCTCAAAAGAGGAGTATGAGAACTCACTTTCAACCTACCAGATTTCAACCAATAACCTTCTTCGAGCCGAAAAAGCTTTGGCTCAGATTGATGAACGGCTCAGTAAAACCCAAATCTTGGCTCCATTTGATTGTACAGTTCTTACGCGTCCCGTTTCTGTCGGCCAGGCTGTCTCTGGCTCAGATGGTGCCAGCGGCGGGACTGAGTGTTTAACGGTGGCAGATTTGAACCAAATGGTTATTGATTCTCACATTAACCAGGCCGATGTCACCCGCCTGAACCTTGGCCAACAAGTGGATGTCCAGGTCGAAGCTGTAACCGGGTTGAAGCTCACGGGAACCATTGAGCGAATCGCCCCTCAAGCTACCCTGAAAAATAATATCAAAGGTTTTTCCTGCCGTATTTTCCTAAAAAATCCCGACGAGCGAGTTCGGCCAGGTATGACCGCCAATATCTCCATCCCCATTGCACTGGCAGATAACGTTCTCTCCGTTCCTCTTTCTGCGGTATTCACCGAAGGTGGCGAGCGCTTCGTCTATGTGAAAAAGGGGGCAACATGGGAGCATCGTCCGGTAAAAATAGGCGTGGCTGATTTTTCCTTTGTAGAAATCACTGAAGGGATTGAGGAGGGTGAAACCGTTGCCCTTGAGCCCCCTTCAATGGAGGAGATTACCAGAACCGCCAACACGGCCAGGACTAATCAAATGCAGGGAAGGCCCGGCGGTGGTGGCGGCCGTGGTCCCGGTCCACGCTAATCTCTGGACTCTTAGAAAAAGTCAAACGCTATGGCATTAGTTGAACTGGATAGAGTTTTTAAGATTTATCAGGTGGGTGATGAAGAAATTCGAGCCCTAGATGATGTGAGCCTGACTATTGAGTCGGGAGAATTCATTTCCATTATCGGCCCCTCCGGAAGCGGTAAATCCACTTTAATGCACCTCCTGGGCTGCCTGGATACACCCACTCGCGGGACAATTACGCTTGATGGTATTCAGATTCATAACGCAAGCTCAATGCAACTGGCCGCTATCCGGAACAGGAAGATCGGTTTCGTCTTTCAATCCTTCAATCTTCTGCCCAAGCTCAACGTAGCCCAGAATGTTGAAGTGCCCATGATCTACGCAGGTATATCGGCCAAGGAACGCAAAGAGCGCACAATGGAGGCTCTTAGAATGGTTGACCTGGAAAACCGTGCCAGGCATCGACCGATGCAGCTCTCCGGAGGCCAGCAGCAGCGCGTCGCTATTGCCAGAGCCCTCATTAACCGGCCACGGATCGTCTTTGCTGATGAACCCACTGGTAATCTGGATACCAACACGGGTGAAACCATTTTGAATCTCTTTCAAGAGCTAAGCCAGCAGGGCAGCACCATCGTTTTGGTTACTCATAACCCTGAAATTGCAGCAGTTACACCTCGACGCATCGAAATACGAGATGGGAAAGTCTCCCTTAATGTGGATGAGCGCTATGCAACAAAAAGGTCTGAGCAGGTAATACAGTGAATATTTGGGCTACCATTTTAGTTGGTTTAAAAGAAATCTGGGCTCACAAGTTCAGATCAGGGCTGACCATGATGGGAATCATTCTGGGTGTAGCCAGTCTGGTTGGCATGTCAGCGCTGGTCAAAGGGATGGAAAATGGAATGCGGGAGGCGATGGAAGCTATCGGCGGCATTGAAAAAGTCTCCGTCATACCACAGGAGCTGCCACCCAATCAAAGCCACCTCTCTGATCAGGTTGTCGGCATTACCATGAGCGATGTGGAAGCACTCAAACAGAATGCAACCCTGACCAAACTGATCACGCCGGAAATGAACATGGGCCGTGGCGCTGTCGTATCCCGTGGAAAAAAGATATTTCGCCCGTGGAATATCTCGGGCACTTGGCCAAATGCTCTGGATATGAACATCCATAAGATTGAACATGGACGTATGTTTAATCAGATTGATGATGACCTGGCGCGCAATGTTTGTGTAATTGGCACCGAAGTCAGAGACCAGCTTTTTGGTTCTTATGAAGAAGTAGGCAGGGAAATTATCCCTCTGGGCGAAGAAATTAATATCAACGGGCAACTCTTCACCATCATTGGCATGTTCACACGCTATGAAAGTGAGAAGCAAAAAAAGGAGCGCGAGTATGAACAGGCGAATCCCTCGCCGGAGCGGCTGGGTCCGGAGCGACGTACCGGCTGGGGCCGTGGAGGTCCTGGAGGTTTTGCTTTTATGCTCAAAAACTCCACCATTTACATGCCTTTAAACACTATGTGGCTTAAATTTCGCGCTTCGGCTGGAACCAATAATATCCCCGATCCAACTTTGAGCTCCTTGAGCATCCGCATCAGCAGCGTTGAAGAGCTGGAGAGCGCCCTCCAGCAAGCTCGAAACGTGATGATGAGTACTCACTTCTCCATGGAAGACTTTACTTTTCGCACCCAGGAAAACTGGGATGAAAATATCCGTACCCAAGTTAATAACTATCGCTGGTCAGGTGGAATCATTGCGGCAATCTCCCTTATTGTGGGCGGTATTGGGATTATGAATATCATGTTTGCCAGCATTACCGAGCGTGTCCGTGAAATCGGAGTCCGCAAAGCCATTGGCGCAACCACCTTTGCCATCTTTATCCAAATCTTAATTGAAAGTATTGTTGTAGCCATTATTGGTGGAATCCTCGGTATCTTTGTCTCTTACGGATTAGTGGAGCTCTTCAAGGTGCTCATCCCAACAGATAATGAGCCCGTAATCACCCTTTGGGCATTGGCTCTCTCCTTCTGCTTCAGTGTGCTGGTGGGGCTGCTGGCAGGCATTCAACCGGCCATTAAAGCCGCTAAACTTGACCCCATAGAGGCCCTCCGATATGACTAAATCCTCAACTCAACTTATACAGCATCCGAAACACCTCGGAGAGAGCCCCCCTCTCCAGGAAACCCTTGCCCAATCATAAGCTGATCATGATCCTCTGGAACTCTATTCAAGTTGGTTTTAAGCAAATTTGGTCTCACAAATTCCGCTCTCTCCTGACAATGCTTGGTATCACTTTGGGTGTTGCCAGCCTGGTCGCCATGGCCGCAATTGTCAACGGCATGGAGAAGGGAATGAAAGAAGGTCTGATTGCCACCGGCGGCTTGGATAAAGTGGTGATTAATGACCAGGCCGTCCCCGTCTGGCAGGAGCATTTAACAGAAATGGCCACCGGCAAAACAATGAAGGATATTGATGCCCTCAAAAGCAATGCAACCCTTCTCAGACGAATTAGCCCGGAAATCCGTGCCAGTGTTCGCTATGTTAGCAAAGGAGATAACCGCAGTCGCCCCTCAGAAGTCACCGGAGTCACAGAAGATGCCCTCTTTATTAACCAGCATGAAGTTGCTTATGGTCGCTGGTTCACCGAAATGGATGCCGAGTCCGCTTCTGCGGTTTGTGTGATCGGCTCTCAAATACGAGATGAACTTTTTGGTAACCCAGATGTCATTGGCGAAGAGATTATTCCCTTGGGGCAAACCATCCGCCTGGGAGAGCAGCTCTTCACGATCGTGGGGATGTTTGAACATTATGAAAGTGAAATGGCCCGCACCTCGCGCCTGACCAGAGAAGCAGCCCTGGCTAAATTGCCCAAAACAGTCTCCAGAGCTTTTACAAATACGCTGGCCCAGACCCCACAGGGGCGCAGTTGGGGAATGCCACGTGGGCGAGGCGGCGGCTGGGCCTTTGACCGCAAAAATGCAACCATTTACATCCCTTTAAAAACGGCCCTCGTCCGTTTCCGTATGGCAGAAAACTCTCTTAAAATTGATGATATTAATATTCAGATTAAAGACTATGAACAGTTTGACGCTGCCCTCCAGCAAGCTCGTAATATCTTGATGATCACACATAATGGTATTGAGGACTTTACGTTTAGCACACAGGAGACTCAATCTGAGACCATTGAGCAATCCATTAAAAACACGAGAATCTCAGGCACTCTCATCGCTATCATTGCCCTGGTCGTAGGCGGTATTGGCGTAATGAATATCATGCTAGCCTCCATTAGCGAGCGCATCCGTGAAATCGGTCTTCGCAAGGCTATGGGCGCTACTGATGCAGCCGTTTTCATCCAAATCATTATTGAAAGCATCGTCCTGGCCACGCTGGGAGGTCTTATGGGAGTCGCCAGCTCTTACGGCTTGGTCTATATTATCAAAAACGTCTCAACCAGTAATGCCCCAATTATCAAACCTGATGCACTCATTTTTTCGATGATCTTCGCTGTTATCATTGGGCTTATCGCCGGCCTCTACCCTGCCCTGAGAGCTGCCAAGCTGGACCCCATTCAAGCTTTGCGCTTCGAATAAAAACAGTACTTCTCCTTTTGGCCACTGATTAATAAGAAGGGAGTTGCTGCCTGACCTGCTCCTGATCGAACCGGATATATTGCTTTTTGAGCTTAATCCAGGCAATTCGCCTGTCATAAGGCACAACCACCCGCTCCACAGTAAGCCTTTTACGTTTGGCCCCTTTTGTCAGCACCAGAAAGTTCACTTTTGGGTCATTATCGGCTGGCCGTTGCCAAAAGTTCATTTCATGTTCACTCAACAGCTCTCTCTTTTCATCCAACAACTGCACCAGCAAGTCTTCAGAAAAAGTAGGGTTATCCATTTTCAGGACTGCTCGGTAATCTCCCTTGAGCAGCTTCACTTCGCCCAGATAAAACTTGGGGCTCAGACTCCCTTCTTTATAAATGGTAATGTCCAGGTAATAGAGAGCCTTAAGATTAGCAGCCTCATAGCTGCCACTCCTCATTGAGTAATCCTTATCCATATTACAGGAACTCACTACAAGGACCAACAGTCCCAAGAGGCAAAAAGCTGAAAACCTACACATATTTCATTTTCTCTTTGGGTCACTCGGCTTGCCTATTCAGGAGTGACAAGCTCGCGCACCTTGGATTCATAGACCCTCACCCCCGAGCGTCCATCTGCCACAAAAGCATACTTCCCCAGGAAAAAGACTCCCCGCGCATCTCCGGAAGTCTCATAACTTCCTGCTAAAAAAGGAGTTTCAGAGTTTTTAATATTTACCACCTGAAGCCCTTTTTCGTAGTCGGCAATATAAGCATAGTTTCCAGAAACCCAGACTCCTCGCGGATAGCCAGGCGTTTTACAAACTGATTTTATGACAGGCCGCTGAGCTCTGGATATATCGACGATGACTAACCCTTTCTCATAGTCAGCCAGGTAAGCATGATCTCCCAAAACAAAGACATCCATGAAGTTACCCGGAATCTCTCTTTTGTTGACTTTTTTTAAATTTCTCGGATTGCTTGCATTGAGAATGAGGAGCTCCTTATCGGTTGCCACAAAGAGTTGTTTATCCTTTAAATATAGTTTGCGCGTGTCGGCTGCGCCGGTATTGAAGACTGTGGAAAGGGTTGGTAAGTCAGGATACTCAACATGGATAGTTTGAACTCCGTTGCTCCCATCAGCAATAAGGGCAAATTTTTTATAAATAGCGACACTTCTGGCCTCCCCTGGAGTCTGAATCTCCCCAAGAAGCTCAGGGTTTTTTAAGTCAGTGATGTCCAGTATCGTCAGCCCTCTGTAGTCGGCAACGTAGAGCAACCCGCCCATGGGGAAAACCTGCTGTGGAATACCGTCGGTTTTAACTTCACAAACGAGCTCAACCCGATATGGATTGCTCGGATCCAGTATCTTGACTCCGCCCAGGCTGTCCGCAACAAAGAGCTTACCCGCCTGCATAGTGAGAGACTCGCTGGTACCAGGAAGCCCCAATCCGGCAATCACCTCAAAATCTCGGCCTGGCCGTACATCTACGATACGCATTCCCTCATCAAAGCAGGCCGTATAGAGATACTCTCCATCCAGGCTCAACGCCACGCCTTTGGTGCTGGCCTCAAGCTCTATCTGCTGAGCTAGCCTGGGCTTTTTAGGTTCTGAAACATCAAGCACCAATACCCCTGAAGAGCCACTCGCCAAATAAACACTCTTCTGCGTTGGGTGGGCGCAAACATCTGTGACATCTGCTGAGCAATCATAGCTGGCCAGAAGCCGGGGTGAACGAGGCTCTGAAATATCTACTATTTGGACTCCACTGCGAAAATCCGTCACGACAAGAACATCCCCTGCGACGCAAGAGCTCAAAGCAAAGCCAGGAGTATCAAGAGATGAGAGTAAAACCGGGCGCTCTGGCTTCTTGATATCGACCAAATGAATACCTGCATCGCCTGCGGAGATGATAGCAATCTCTCCAGCAAGGGTTATACCTGTTACTTCCCCAGGCAACTGCAGCTCTCCTATCTTGTGCGGCGAACTCGCATCTTTTACATCCAGCACCGTAAGGCCGTGGGATACATCCGTCAAATAGGCAATACCCTCTCTGGCCGCTACATCCGAAGTAAATACCCGTGCCGGGTATTTGCCGACAGTAACAGGAAAAGCAATGTTGGTAATAGAGCTGATATGCAGCCCCCCTGCACCGTCTGCAATGAAGAGATTGGGGGCGCTCACACAGCAGTTATAGGCTCTTCCGGAAGTGTTGATCGTTGTACACATTTTGGGCTGCCATGGATCACTGATGTCAACAACCACAACACCAGAGCGCTCTGCCGAAAAAAATCCATAGTTACCCACCAGGGTTTGAGCCACACTGACAGCTCGCATATCCCCGCGAGCCTCCAGAGGATACTGGCTGCGAAAAGATAACTCATTCGTAGTCAAAACCTGCGCCTGAAGAGTCAGCGCTGTAAAAAAGATAAAGACGAAAACCAGAGGTGACCTCTGCAAATTTTGAATAAACATATTAGGTGTCATTGCTTTAAATGCTCCCTTCAAACACAACAGGCTTACTTTAGCAAACGTATCTGCTAAAGTATAGAGCATAGGAAAACTCTTCGATGTTTTCTTCTTTTGCGGATTTGTTACCTGCTGATGCTGGGAGCTAGCTCTTTATTCGCTATTTACAGGTTTACGGGAAGACGTTTTGAGAATAAAATAGAGACCATGTTTACGGGAATCGTAGAAGAAACAGGCATCGTAAAGCAAATCAAACAGGGTGATAAGTCTATCGAGCTCGCGATTACTGCCAAGCTCTGCGCTCAAGATATGCAGGTGGGCGGCAGCCTGGCCATCAATGGCTGCTGTCTGACGCTTGTCCGCAAAAGTGAAGAGGAAGGAGAACTGTGGCTTTGGTTTGATCTGTTGCGCGAAACCTGGGTCCGCACCAATTTACAGTATGCAAAAGTAGGCTCTCTGGTCAATTTAGAGCGGCCTTTGAGAGCCAATGCTGAAATGGGCGGCCACTTTGTGACTGGGCACATAGATAACCTGGGCAAAATTATTAAATGGGAAAGAGCTGGTCAGGATTGGCTCCTGGATATAGAAGCCCCGGAAGAGCTGATGAAATACATGGTTTTCAAAGGGAGCGTTTCTGTGGATGGGATCAGTTTAACGGTTGCAGACGTTGGTGAAGGTTTTTTCCGTATCTGGATAATCCCGCATACCATGGAAGTAACAGCCCTTAAAGAGCGTACTGTCGGCTCCTACGTAAACCTGGAGGCGGATATCCTGGGTAAATATGTGGAAAAATTCGTCTCTCTAAGAAAATAAAGTTACGGGAAAAAATAGCATGATAAGGCGAGCAGTTGGTTGTCTCTTGTTTTTGGGGTGCATCCTCCTTGTTGCGGCACAGGAGTCGCAGGAAGATACTCCCAAGCCTCAACAATCTGCCCAACCTGCCCAGCCAGCCGCTGCTGAACAAGGGCAGGAGGCCAGCTTGCCTGTTACTGAAGAGCCAAAGCTGCCCGATGAGCTCTCTGTCTTCAACGCTGCTGTTATTTCCTATAACGACCACCTGTTTGAGCGGGCACAAAAAGAGTTTAAAGACTTTCAGTCCAACTATCCCGGCTCCACCAACCTTGCCCGGGCCATCGTCTATCAGGGCCTTTCTCTCTATCATCAGGAAAAGTATACCGAAACACGCGACTTTTTTCGTACTCTTCTCAGCCAGACCGATAGCGCTACCTTGGCTACCAACAAGGATCAATACCATTATTGGACGGCGATGGCTGCCCTCAAGCTGGCGGATTACCCGGGAGCCATCACCTCTTTTAGTGAACTGATTAATGAGCACCCCGATTCAAACCTCCTCCCCAATGCACTCTACTTTACGGGAGATGCCTGGAAGATACTGGGCAACACCAAACGCGCTATTGAGCTTTTTGATGCAGAAGATAGTCTTTTCCTGACTGTAGCCGAAAAGGAACCCAACAATATCTACGTCATTCAGGGAAGACTCCTCCTGGCAGAGCTTTTCCTTGCACAAAATGAGTTCGACAAAGCCAGTGAGATACTAGAAAAAGTGGCCACCAGCAATCTGCCTCCAGAATTACAGTGGAAGCAACTCTTCCTGCTGGCTCGAGTAAATTTGGCCAAAAAAGATCCAACCGCAGCCAAGCTAAATATAAATAGCCTCCTGACTCTGACCACTAATGCAGGGCTGCTCAACTTGGAGTATCAAGGTTTGGCTTTGCAGGGCGACCTGTTGCGGCAAGAAAATAAAATCGAAGAGGCTGCCGCTATCTATGAAAAAAACGTGGCCAATAAGCTCATTCCACTTTCAGACCGCTGGCAAGCCTTGATGAACACCGTTCGTATCAAGCTGGAGCTCGATAAACGCGCAGATGCCATCCGCCTGTTAAAAAGCTTCAACGAAGAATCCGGCAAAAAACCTTATAACGATGAACTGCTGGCAACTTTGGGTAATTTACAGCTCCAAGATTATTACCAGAAGATACCCCCAGTGGGGTTGCTTGAGCCCGGCCGCGGGGTGGAGAGCGAAACCATGCAGGCTGCTTACTCTAACTACACCAATTTAATTACCAGCTTCCCCCAAAGCGCTTTTTTGCCCGAGGCACATCTCAACTTGGGTATCTGCCAGTGGGAGCTCTCACGCACCCAGGAGGCTATGCTCTGTTTTTCAAATGCCATTGCCGCGCTCCCAGTCTCTGAGGATAACGCTTTTGCTCGAATTAAGTTGGCCGAAGCACAATTTTACCAAAAAGATTTTGCAGCCGTTGCCCTCACCATCGCTGGCTATATGGAGGCCTATGCCACTGCACCGGGCATCCCTGCCGAGATTCAGGAGCAGGCTCTTCATCTACAGCTCTGCGCTGCTGTGGAAAACCAGAATGAAGAACTTGCTAAAAGCACCATGGCCACAACACTCACTAAGTACCCTAATGCCTCTTTTACCGAACGTGGGTTAGTCTATCTAGGTAACTACCTTTGCGAAGTCGGCAAACCGGCAGAGGCTAGAATTCAATTCCAGGAGGCCCTGAACCTCTTCCCTGAAAGTAACATGAAGCCGGAAGTTTCCTGGCTTTTGGCGCGAACCTGGCTCTATGAAAAGAAGTTTTCAGATGCCATCAAGGCTTGTCAGGCCTGGCTGGAGAACTATCCAAAAGAATTGCCCCTTTACCCACTGGTCGAGTTCGAGCTCGCTTGGGCTTACGCCCAAAACAACGATCACGATCTCGCTATGAGTCGCTTCTCCCTTTATCTGAACGAGCATCCAAAGGGAGCGAACGCCATGCTGGCCAGGAAGTGGGTTGCCGACTATTACTATAATCTCAAAGATTTCTTTTCTGCAGAAAAAAACTATCAGCTCATTTTTGAGCAGGCCAACCCTGAAGACTCTTTAGACGAGCTGGTTCTGGATGCACGCATGATGGCTGCCCGCTCTGCCTTTGCCAGAAGCTCAATCAGGGATGCCGGCAGGCATCTGCTTGATTTAGTAAACCTCCTGCTCTCCAGGCAAGCTTCCCCGGATGATCGACTTGATGAGGCATTACTGCTCCTGGGAGATACTTTGACGGGAGAGCTTAGCCCCTCAGAAGATGCGCAGGTTAAATTGGCCCGCTTTGCCGAAGCGATCAATGCCTACTCTCGGATAGCACAAACCAATCGACTGGGTGCCGTTGCCATGACTCGCATCGCCAACTGTCACTTTCAATTGGCTGGAGGCGATCCGCCCGACACTAACCGCATCAGCCAGGCAATCCTCTTTTATAATCTGGCAATGACTGCGCCTCAAGCCTCTGCTCAAACCCGCTCCATGGCTGAGCTGGGTCTGGCAACTCTTTATCAATACCTGTCTACGCTTGAGTCTTTCCCTCAAGAAACACGTGATGCCAGGCTAGCAAGTGCCCTGGAGCATTATCTGAACGTCTTCCAGGGTAAAAACAATAACCCCGAAGAATTCGACCCCTTTAGTGTGCAGCGGGCAGGCATGGAAGTCGCACGAATACTGGAGGAGCAAAAAAAGTGGATCGAGGCCCTCAAAGTCTACGAACGCCTGGTCAAGCTGGTCCCCTCTCTTCAACCGCTGCTTAAATTGAAAATGGAGTATGCACAAAGCCATATTCCCCCCGGTGAAACATCTGCTTCAGCTATCTCACTACCATGAATATAAAAAAAGTACATCTCCCCCTGGCAGACAGGTCTTATACGATTTTTATTGGCTCAGAAATTCTCCCTCTGGTGGGAGAACTCTGCAGAGAAGTGTTGCCACCCCAGAATTGTGTCATTGTCGGTGATTCCAATACCCTGCCGCTCTTTGGGGAAAAGTGTAAAACATCGCTAACACAAGCTGGCTACAATGTCAGCAGTTGGGAGCTGCCAGCCGGAGAAACATCGAAAAACTTGACCAACCTGGCCCGTCTTTACGACTTTCTGGTGGAAAGCAGGTTGGAAAGAAAATCCTTCCTGATTGCTTTGGGAGGAGGAGTTGTCGGAGACTTAACCGGTTTCGCAGCAGCCACCTATATGCGCGGTATCCCTTTTGTTCAAATACCAACCACCCTCCTATCTCAGGTCGACAGCTCAGTCGGTGGAAAAACAGCCGTAAATTTGCCAGGCGGCAAAAATCTGGTCGGTGCTTTCCATCAACCCAAACGGGTGCTCTGCGACATGAAGCTGCTCAGCTCTCTTTCCCAAAAGGAGCTCAGTTGCGGCCTCTCAGAGGTCATCAAGTATGGCGTCATTCTGGATGCTGGGTTCTTTGCATGGCTTGAAGAGCATCTCCCAGAGCTGCTAAGCCTGGATACTGAGCTCATGGCCGAAACCGTGCGCCGTTGTTGTGAGCTAAAAGCTGCCGTTACAACTGAGGATGAGCGTGAATCAGGCCGTCGCGCTATCCTCAATTTTGGTCACACCCTCGGTCATGCCATTGAGCAGCTCTACCAGTACAACACTTTTTCCCACGGAGAAGCCGTTGCATTGGGCCAATTGGTAGCTTGCAGACTTTCAGAATCCTTACTAGGATTCCCCAGAGAGGAGACTCGTAGAGTTGCCAACCTGCTGAAGAGCTCGAAGCTTCCAGTTACAATCCACACTGATAATGTGCCGGCAACAATAGACCAACTTATTCAGGGCACCCAACGTGACAAAAAGACTCTGGCTGGAGACCCCAAGTTCGTTTTAGCCGAACAAGTAGGCAAGGTTAATTTTGGATGCTCAGTCCCTCAGGAGCTGCTACGAGAAACTCTTCGGGAGTTTGTACAAAAGATTGAGGAATAAATTTAATGAATAACCAAATAAAAATATATGACACCACTCTAAGAGATGGCAGTCAAGGTGAAGGAGTTAATTTTTCAGTTAATGATAAGCTGAGAATTGCGGAAAGGTTGGATGCTTTTGGTGTTCATTTTATTGAAGGAGGTTGGCCGGGCTCCAATCCCCGCGATGTTGAATTCTTCAAAGAAGCTTCTGAACGTACTTTCAAAAATGCACTATTGACTGCATTTGGTTCCACCCGCCGCAAGAAAACTCCTGTTGAGGAAGATGGACAAGTCCGTCTCCTCCTGGAGGCCCAGACGCCTGCCATTGCAGTCTTTGGTAAAAGCTGGCTCCTGCATGTCAAAGAGGTGCTCAAGACCACTCCGGCCGAAAATCTGGCGATGGTCACCGATACTGTTGCCTATCTCAAAGCACAGGGGCGTTGCGTTATTTTTGATGCCGAACATGCCATTGATGGATATAAGGACGACCCCGAGTATGCGCTTTCCGTATTTAAAGCCGCTGCACAAGCCGGTGCTGATTGGGTAGTTCTTTGCGATACCAACGGCGGCTCGCTGCCGAGTGAGGTTTCGGAAATCGTCAGCAAGGTTCTGCCGCATCTGGGTAAAAGCCAGCTCGGCATCCATACTCATAATGATACTGGCCTGGCCGTTGCCAATGCTCTGGTCAGCGTAGAAAAGGGCGTTCGCATGGTACAGGGAACGATCAATGGCTACGGAGAAAGGACCGGTAACTGTAATCTGACCAGCATCATCCCTTCGCTCTCATTCAAAATGAATCTGGAGAGTGTCCCTTCTGATTCTCTTCCCAAGCTTAAGCAACTCTCGCGGTTTGTGGATGAGATAGCCAATATGCGTCCGGACCCACGCCAACCCTGGGTCGGAGCCTCCGCTTTTGCCCACAAAGGGGGTATGCATGTCAATGCCGTACAGAAGCTGGCGTGCACCTTTGAGCATATTGACCCTACAAGCGTAGGCAACAGCCGACGCGTCCTTGTAAGCGACCTGGCAGGTAGAAGCAATATCGTGATGAAAGCTCATGAGCTGGGCATCCAACTGGATGATTCAGCGCCGGAGCTTAAGACAATATTAACTCACGTTAAGCAAATGGAGCATCAGGGCTATGAATTCGAGTCTGCGGAAGCTTCGCTGATCCTTCTCATTCAGAAAACCTGCAAAAAAATAATCCCCCCCTTCACCGTCGGCTCTTATCACGTCTCCATGCGCTCCGATGGCCAGATCGGTATTTGTGAAGCCACTGTAAAAGTCAAGGTTGGTGACAAAATTGGACATACTGTAGCTGATGGAGAAGGTCCGGTAAATGCTCTGGACCAGGCTTTGCGCGCGGCTCTGCTGGATTTCTATCCTGCCTTGGAGAGCGTCACGCTGCGCGACTATAAGGTTCGTATCCTTCAAAGCACTTCAGGGACAGCGGCTCGGACTCGTGTGCTTATCGAGTCCACCAACGGAGTCCATAGTTGGGGTACGGTCGGCGTGAGCGAAAATATTATAGAAGCCAGCCTGCAAGCTCTGGTGGATAGCCTTGAGTACTGGCTTTTACGCGAGAGTGGGGAGCTATAAGCCCTCCTGCGTGAGGCTGAATGTTATAAAAAACCAAATGGTAAATTTGTTTTTTCTTCCTCTTTTGCTTTAAACGCAGAGAGCTTGGTTTGATATCTTTCCGCCTGTTTTGAAGTTTTACTTTTGACCCAGAGGGTTGTTTTTGGCATCCTGTTGTTCGGTGTGGATGTTTCCATATTCCAGTTTCATCGGATGAACAGCTTAAAGCCCAGTTCGTCACGAGAGAAAGTAAGCGCTATTTTATATGTCTGAAATTATTGGTAATCTGTTAGTTGCTCAGTCGGGTGGCCCGACTTGTGCCATCAATTCAAGCGTCGCCGGTGTCGTTTTAGAAGCAGGCAAGCATGAATGCATTCAAGAAATCTATGGTGGTCTTAATGGAATCTATGGAATTCTCAATGAAGACCTTTGTGATCTTAATGAAGAAAAGGAACGTTCCATTAGGGGGCTCAAACACACTCCCGCCGCTGCCTTAGGCACCTGCCGTTACAAAATCGACTTTAAGAAAAAATCGGAAAAAGCAGCCGAAGATATGGATCGGCTCTTTGAAGTCTTCAAAGCTCACGATATTCGTTACTTTTTCTATGCTGGTGGTAATGACTCCCAGGATACTTCACATAAAATTCATCTTGAAGCCCTGAAAAGAGGCTACGACATGCGGGTTATTGGTGTCCCAAAAACCATTGATAACGACCTGCCTGCAACCGATCACTGCCCGGGCTACGGCTCTGTCATTAAGTATAATGCGGTCACGACAATGGAGGTTGGCATTGATGTTGGCTCAATGGCTACTGATGATGGCTCCTGCTGCATCGTTGAGGTCATGGGGCGTTCTGCCGGCTGGATCGCTGCCGGTACCGTCCTTGCCAAACGCAGTGAATCCGATGCCCCGCACATCATTCTTCTGCCAGAAATTTCTTTCGATGAAGAAGCTTTCCTGGCTAAGGTCAAAGAGACGGTGGATCGCTTTAAGTATTGCGTTGTGGTCGTCGGCGAAGGCCTTAAAGATAAAAATGGTGAAGAGCTTGGGGCTGACAAGGAAAACCTTGATGCCTTTGGTCATCCGGTCCTTTCTGGCTCCGCTGAAGCCCTCTCCAAGATCGTTCAGGGCAAACTGGGCACTAAAACCCGTACTGTAAAGCTTGGCTACGCCCAGCGCGCGGCCTCTCACTTCTCAAGTCAGACCGATGTGGATGAAGCCTTTGCCTGTGGCGCTGCTGCCGTGCGTGCAGCTGTGGCAGGTAAATCTGGCTTTATGGTCAAAATCGTCCGCACCGGTGAAGCACCCTATACCTGGACAACTGATCTGCATCCGCTCGAAGAGGTTGCCAACGTTGAACACTTCCTCCCGCGTGATTGGATTACCGAGGATGGATTCATGCCCAATGAAAAATTCATTGCTTATGCCCGTCCGCTCATTGAAGGTGAAGTCCAGCCTCCCATGGAAGGTGGCTTGCCCAAATATGTAAAACTGGAAGCTGTCCGTGTGGAGAAAAAATTACCTCCCCGAATCTAAGCTCCATAAAAGTTAAAAAATGGAGAGTTGAGTCTGGGTACATACTCAATTCTCCATTCTTTTTTGTTTGTCTTATCCCAACTCTTGGTAATGAAACACATTGATATTGTTAAAATTTTAAAAGATAAAGACCATTTTTCAGGTCAGCAGCTCACCCTCTGTGGCTGGGCCCGCACAGTTAGAAGCTCCAAAGGTATCTGCTTTATTGAGCTCAATGATGGAAGTGCCTTCCGCGGAATTCAATTGGTTATAGATGAGTCTACCTGCCCTGACTATGCCCTGGCCTCAAAACAGGGAGTCGGAGCTGCTTTGAAAGCGACTGGAACTGTTGTCTCTTCTTATAAGAATCCGGAAATCCCCGAAATCAATGTTTCCTCTTTCGAAGTACTCGGGGAAGCCCCCAAGGATTACCCCTTGCAGAAGAAAAGGCATACTCTGGAGTTTCTCCGTACCATCGCCCACCTGCGCGCGCGAACGAACACCTTTAATGCCATGTTCCGCATCCGTTCTGCGCTCTCAATTGCCATACATCGCTTTTTTCAGGAGCGTGGTTTTACCTATGTTCATACTCCCATTCTAACAGGCAGCGACTGTGAAGGTGCCGGAGAGATGTTCCGCGTAACCACACTGGACCCATGCAAAGCCAAACCTGCAGGAATGTCTGATGCCGAGTTTTATAAAGATGACTTCTTCGGCTGTAAAGCTGGATTGACCGTTTCTGGACAGCTGGAAGGCGAAACTCTCGCCATGGCTTTGGGCAAAATATATACCTTCGGTCCCACCTTCCGTGCAGAAAATTCCAACACTGCCCGCCACGCCGCTGAGTTTTGGCAGATAGAACCCGAAGTCGCTTTTGCAGAACTTGAAGACCTTATTGAGCTGGCTGAAGCAATGATCAAAAGCATTATTTCTGACGTGCTCGATAACTGCCCCGAGGAAATGGCTTTCTTCGATAAACACTACGATAACGGGCTGGTAGATAAACTCAGAACACTCGTTCAGCAAGACTTTGTCGTCCTTGAATATACGGAGGCCATTCATATCCTGCAGGAGTCCAAAGTCCAGTTCGACTATCCGGTTCAGTGGGGGTGCGATCTACAAACAGAACATGAGCGCTATATCACTGAAAAAGTTTATAACAAACCGGTCTTCGTCATTAACTACCCAGCTAAGATCAAATCCTTCTATATGAAACAAAACTCCGATAGCAAAACAGTCGCCGCCACAGACTTGCTTCTGCCTGGGGTCGGAGAGATCATCGGCGGCAGCCAGCGTGAAGATAACCTGGAAAAACTCGAGCGCCGTATGAAGGAACTCAACATGGAGGAAGAAGATTACTGGTGGTACCTGGACTTAAGACGCTTTGGAACAGCTCCGCACAGCGGCTTTGGTTTAGGCTTCGAAAGGCTCCTGCTTTATATCACAGGAATTGGTAATATCCGCGACGTGGCCATATTCCCCAGGACAAAAGGTAATCTTCAGTTCTAGATTACCCAATTAATTTTAAAGGCACCGAAAACTTTTCGGTGCCTTTTTTTATTAAGAATCTGCCAGGCCCTCTACTATTCAGCAAGAACTCGATAAAACCTCTGACCAGAACCTTCATCAAAAAACGGAGACGAAACTATATACTCAAAGCAACCTGGAGCAATCTGCTCCATCTCGCCAAGAGCGCTCCACTCCTCTAAATCTTCTGAGCTCCAAAGCGTATACTTCGCCGTAAGCGCCCCCTCCAGAGCGATCACATAACCCTCCGCCATGGGACGAACTTTAAGAGAAGGTGATGCCAGGGAAACAGAAAAATTTACATCAATCTCTTTCTCTGCAATCGTCTCCACCTTTAGCATTGAAGTATTATAGCCTGGACAGGTTATGGTTAAAACAGTCAAACCAGCCGGCACATCAGGGAGTCGAAAAAATCCAGTTTCATCCGTAGGTTCACTTGCAGAGCTGCCAACAGAAACAACCGCACCCATTAAGGGTGTCTGGGTTCTCTGGTCCCTGATAATGCCGGTTACGGTAGCGGTTTGCGAAAAGCCTACGGGATTGATCAGAATTTTGACAAAATCAATCGCGTAGCCATCCCCTGCTCCAGTCACCGGATCATCGATAAAGAGCTCTACTTTTCCAGAGCTGAAAACATCCAAAAAGTCAGAAGGAACCTGAACAGTAATGAGCTTACCAATAGGCCCTGTTTGCCTCAGTCCATTCAAGATCTCTTCCAAAAAAGGTGCCCGCCTTTCATTAAGGGTCACCTGGAAAGAGCTTCCCCAAACTGGAGCCTGGAAGTCATCCACAAAAAGCTGCATTGCAGCGCTTGAAACCTCAATTTCTTCAAACTCGGGGATGTCGTAAGAGATTGTAATCGCTTCGGGCAAATTCTCCGGACGCGAAGTAAAGGTTGTATATCCATCCCTACCTGAAGGCGGAGTACCTACATAGCTGCTTGGGACCATGATTTTATCCGTACCTGGAGGGTCCAGCGGGTCTGCATTCCAAGGGTAGGGGTGCGAGGGAGTGTTGTTGCCAGAAAAAGGATTGAATCCATTGGGCCAACCAAAGCCCAAGTTATCTATATCACCTGTCCGTGCCATAAGTGCCGTTTCAGGAGTATTCACCATCACTATTGTTTTTTCACTCCAGTCTCCGTCTTCTGGAGTAACTTCCCCCACCAAAGACATGGGAATGATCAAAGGCAGCAAACTAAGAGAATAAAATAAAATTCTATTATTTTTTAAATATTTAAGATTCATTTCTCAATTTATAAAACAACGAGATTAAAACTACCATAGCTGTTCCACCTTTAAGGGGAGCAGAGTAGTATGATCAGTCAAGTTCGAGACTAAAGTCAACAACGAAACAAGAAAGGCACAGAGTCTCAGCCTGTGCCTCTTTAAAATAAAGATTAATTGAACCGCTAACCTTCAAACTTTTTACAAACCAAGGTTGCATTATGGCCGCCAAACCCAAAAGAATTGCTCATTGCAACTTTGACGTTCATCTCACGTGCCACATTGGGAACACAATCTAAGTCACACTCCGGGTCTTTGGTTTCGTAGTTAATGGTTGGAGGAACAACATTATTAGAAACCGCCATAGCACAAATAGCCATTTCCACAGCTCCGGCTGCACCCAGCATATGCGCATGGGCACCCTTGGTCGAGCTGACCGCCAGTTTGGATGCTCCTGCGCCAAAGACTGATTTAATCCCCTGCACCTCGGCGATGTCTCCAGCCCGGGTCGCCGTCGCATGCGCATTGATATAGCTAACGTCTTCCGGGTTGAGTCCGGCAGAGCGCAGCGCCATCTTCATACAGCGGGCAGCCCCTTCTCCTCCAATAGAGGGCACGGTGATATGGTAAGCATCAGCTGTATTGCCATAGCCAACCAGTTCTGCATAAATCTTTGCATCCCTGGCTTTGGCGTGCTCCAGCTCCTCCAAAAGTAAGACTCCGGCACCCTCTCCCATGACAAAGCCATCACGATTCGCATCGAAAGGACGAGATGCCTTCTTAGGCTCATCATTGCGGGTGCTTAAAGCCCTCATTGAGCTGAACCCACCAATGCCCAGACATGTAATAGCTGCTTCAGAACCTCCTGCAAACATGGCATTGGCATTGCCCAGCTTAATCGTTTGCCAAGCTTCGCCTATGGCATGAGTGGAGGTGGCACAGGCAGAACAGGTCGCCACGTTGGGCCCCTTTAGTCCGTGAATGATTGAGAAAAGCCCCGAACCCATGTTCAGAATCAACATGGGAATCATAAAGGGAGAAAGCCTGCCTGGCCCTCTCTCAACCAAAACACGGCACTGCTCTTCTGTGGTAGAGAGTCCACCTATACCAGAGCCGAAAAAGCAACCGATTTCCTCCCGGTTCACTTTATCGAGCTCCATCCCAGAGTCCTTCAGCGCCTGCCATCCAGCATAAACAACGAACTGACAATAACGATCAGAGCGTCTGACCTCTTTCGGAGAGGGGAAAGCTGGCGTGGGGTCAAAGTCGCGAACCTCTGAAGCGATCTGGGAAGCATAAGGAGAGGGATCAATCAACCGAATACGGTCAATTCCACAATCTCCGTTAACAATTTTCCTCCAGAACGTTTCGGCATCATGGCCCAGAGAGGAAACAACCCCCAGTCCGGTGATAACCACTCTGCGATTATTTATACAACCTGCCATTCAATAAAAATTATTATATTCGACACGCCGATAGCATCAAATAAAAACGACTCACCTGAGCATGGCTTTTCATCCCTGCTGCAGCTGAGCCCGTTACCTGTTGCAACTGCGTGCTGTCACGGTTTACCCAAGATGCCTATCAGCTTCGGGAGAAAATATACCTACTTCTGGTTTGCTTCGATGTACTTGATCACGTCGCCCACACTTTGAAGTTTTTCAGCTTCTTCATCAGGCACTTCCAAGCCAAACTCCTCTTCCAGAGCCATGATCAGCTCCACGTTATCCAGAGAGTCGGCTCCCAGATCTTCCACAAATTTAGCATCAGGCGTTACCTGATCCGCATTAACGGTCAATTGTTCAACAATAATTTTTTTGACCTTCTCTTCAATCATATTATCAGCCATAAATTATATTCAGTATTTAAATGCCAGGCCATTATACGCATCCGATGCGAAAACGTCCAGACAGTTATTAAACTCTCAAGCGAGCGGTCGATCCGCCGAATGACTGAGGTATTATCTACATTGCCACGCCGCCGTCAACCACTAAAACATGCCCGGTAATGTAGCGTGCCTCCTTGCTTGCCAGAAACAAGACCGGTCCGGCAATATCTTCGGGAGTGCCCACCTCACCCAGCGGTATCTCTTTGAGAAGCGCTTCCTTAACACTGTCGGGCAATACCGAAGTCATATCTGTACCTATAAAGCCGGGTGCCACCACATTAACCGTGATATTCCGGCTGGCTACCTCACGAGCCAACGACTTTGAAAATCCGACCAGGGCCGCCTTGCTGGCAGCATAATTGCACTGGCCCGCATTGCCCTTAAGCCCCACAATGGATGCAATATTAATAATGCGGCCAGAGCGCTGCTTGATGAAAGAGCGGATAAAAGCCTTGCAGAGCAAAAACACCCCTTTCAAGTTCGTGTCTACCACCGTATCCCACTCCTCTTCACTCATGCGCATAAAAAGATTGTCGCGGGTTACGCCTGCATTGTTTACCAGTACATCCACCTTGCCAATCTCTTTGAGAATGGAAGTGCAGGTCTCTGTCACGGCGGCTGAATCGGCAACGTCGAGCGCATAGGGCCAGGCATTGCGGCCCAGCTCGCGAATTTCAGCAGCTACTTTATCCGAGTTAGCCTGAGTCCGAGAAATGCAAACCACATCTGCTCCCTGTTGAGCAAATGCTAAAGCAACTCCTCTGCCAATACCACGGCCGGCTCCGGTGACGACTACAATCTGTCCTTCGAATTTATTCATCTCTTCTACTAGTACTATTTTATTCCTCAAGTGCCGAAATCGTCTTCTCCAAACTAGCCATATCCGACACGTTTAAAATTTCCACTTCCTTAGTGATTCTTCTAAGAAACCCGCTCAAAACAGTCCCCGGCCCTACTTCAATAAATCGGATAAACCCGTTATCAATTAAATAGCGGAGGGAGTCTTCAAAAAGCACCGGAGAGGTCACCTGTCTAACTAAGGTCTCCGCAATACTCTCCACACTCTTTTCATGCGGCAGGGCTGTCACATTGGAAATAACATCCAGTTTGGGCGGGGCCATTACGGTTTCTGCCAGCGCAGCCTTGAGTTTAGGCTGTGCCCCCGCCATTAGTGAAGAGTGATAGGCCCCCGCTACTGCCAGAGGCAAAGCGCGTTTTGCCCCTTTGGCTCGAGCCAGCTCGCAGGCATGAATAATTTTGGGAGTTTCACCAGAAATCACTAATTGTCCAGGGCAGTTCAGATTAGCAATTTCCACTCCGGCCTGTTCACAAACCTCCCTGAGCAGTGCTGGCTCCAAGCCGATAATGGCAGCCATCCCTCCCTCGGTTTCTTCACAAGCTTCCTGCATATAGATGCCTCTTTTATGAACCAGTGCCAATCCTTCTTCAAAAGAAAAGACACCAGCTGCGGTCAGAGCGCTCAGTTCCCCCAGGCTTAAACCTGCCGTTGCTTCATAATTCAACTGAGGCGCTAGTTCTTTCAGTAGCGAAAAAGCAACCCAGCTCATCAGAAAAATGGCCGGCTGTGCATGTTCGGTGCGAGTCAACTCTTCCTCCGGACCATCAAAAATAATATTGCTGAGACCGTAGCCCAAGATTTCATCTGCTTTTTGAAAAAGCGCCTGCGCTGTCGGATATTTTTCCGACAGCTCTTTGCCCATCCCCACAACCTGGGCTCCCTGACCTGCAAAAAGTATTGCTGTTTTTTTCATGCTTATTCTTTACTCTCTTCTAAATGTTTCACCAATATTCGGGAGCGCCTTCCGCTCTTATGGTATTGCTTTAATCGCTCCGGCGAAAGGTCTGCCTCGCTTCCTTCTACAAACCCACCCTTGGATTTAAAGTAAGTATAGGTTTGCGTCGAAAGTACAATCATTTTTTTAAGCTTCAGGGCGCGTGCGCGCTGCTCAATAAAACGAATCAACTTGCGGCCAATACCCATGTTTTCATGATGGCAGGTCACAAAAAGGCAAGCCAGTTCACCGCAACTTTTATCCTCAGATAAATGGAGGGCAACACAGCCGACAGCATGACCGTCAATTTCAAACAGATAGTAGTCCTCTATCTGTGCCTCCACATCCTGATAGGTGCGCATACTCAACTCTTCAGTCTCTATCGCCTGCTGGATAAGCACCATGATCGTGCGAATATCTCTTCGGTTCGCACGGCGAATCTGTTGATACTCATTAGCATAAATGAGCGTACCAACACCTTCATTGCTGAAAATCTCAGTGATAAGCGCCTCATTCACCAGGCCATTAATGAGATGGACCCGTGGCACTCCCTGCTGACAAGCCTGAATCGCATGCTGCGCTTTGGATATCTGCTCTGTGCGGAAAGCATCGGGCAGAGAGCTGATCTTTTCCCGGAGGTCCTGGGCTTGAATGCTGCCAATCATCTCTTCCTTGCAGTAGAGGCCGTCATGCGCCGTCACGAAAATCACCTTTTCCGCCTGAAGCTGAATTCCCAAAGCGCAGGCTACGTTATCTGAGTTAACCCGATAAGTATTCCCCTCACCATCAAAACCCAGTGGAGGCGCGACAGGGATAATGGCATCTCGAAGAAGCGTCTTAAACATCTCCACATCCACTCTTTCCACCTTGCCCGTATAAAGATGGTCAACTCCATGGATAATCCCCATCGGATGAGAGATAATCCCATTGCAGGTAACCGCCCGCAAGTCTACGGTGCTCAGCCCTTCCAGAATTTTGTGAGTACAGCGATTAGCAGCAATCAGTGCCACTTTTAAGGTCTGATCATCCGTAACTCTATTTCCATCCAGGTCCGAAGGCTTAAAGCCATCCATAGTATCCGCAATTTTTTGAATTTGAGCACTCACTCCGTGAACCAGAACTACACGGATATTGAGTGAACAAAGCACGGCTACATCCAGCAGGATGTTGGAAAAGTTTTCGCTCTCCGTAATAATACCATCCAAAGCAATAACGAAAGTCTTATTTCGGTATTGTGGGACATACTTTAAAATACCTCTTAAATCTACAGGCTTCATTATTGCTGGTAGCACTCAGCTGGTATGGTGACTGTCTGTTTCAAAAGTTTTTAATAATAATGATTGTCTGCACGGCACCTGAGTAGGGCCTCTGGCTGGACTAGCCAGCAAATTCTGTTGAATTCTACCATTAGATGCAAGTGGAAAGCAGCTCCAAATTTTTTAAATGTTCCTAACTAAAACCCACTATTGGCAAAAGCATACTTCGCTCTTTATAAAAAAATAAAATCTGAACTGCGCATTGCCTCAAAAACAGGCACACCGAAAGTGATAGAAAAGCCTCGAAAAAAGAGCACATCTTGATGGTATGTAATTAGAGGGCGTTACTGGTTTGCCTAATTTCTTTAATGAGAAAAATGTCTTCGAATGCCAGCTTGCGAGTCCGGCCGGGTCTTCTGCCGTTCTTATGTTTGCGAGAGGTGTAGGAGCCCAAAAGACGAATGACATGTTTACGTCCATATCCGGTTGTCTTAACAACTTCGGTAAGTATTTGGTCCTTAGTCTTTTTAACCCTGAGAAGACGATAACGCTTCGCCTTTAATTCAACGTACTCTTTTGTAGCTTTCATACTCATATTCAGAGATATACATATGTTTTAGTGTGTTCTTTTTGAGGCAACCACCTTTTTTTATCCTCCCTCATTCCCTTTTCGGTGCGCATATTTTTGAGGCAATGCGTATTTTTGGCCCCATGAGTGCATTTGATTGACAGCGGGGAGTAATCGGAGAATAATCTCCGCTTGCGCAGGATGCAATGGAAGAGAATCTAACGAATACGGCTTCGACTCACACTGCTCTTTATGTGAGCATTGTGATTATCTATGTTTTGGCAATGCTCGGCATCGGGTATTGGTGTATGAAGAAAACCCGCAATGTCGGGGATTTCTTTTTGGGAAATCGCTCTCTGGGACCCTGGATGAGCGCTTTTGCCTACGGGACGAGCTATTTTTCGGCGGTCATCTTTATTGGCTATGCGGGCAAACTCGGCTGGGGCTTTGGTCTGCATACGCTTTGGATTGTCCTGGGCAACACACTGATCGGGACGGTTCTGGCCTGGCTGGTTCTGGCTGGGCGAACGCGCGTGATGACCGCCCGGCTCAACGCCATGACGATGCCCGAGTTCCTCTCAGCCCGCTATAACAGCAAACCGCTGCAGGTCTTTTCTGGAATCACGATTTTTGCACTTCTGGTCCCCTACTCTGCCTCAGTTTACATGGGGTTGAGCTACCTGTTCGAAAAAACAATGGGTCTTGAGTATGGGCAGGCGCTGATATTTCTGGCCGTTTTGACCGGAGTTTACCTGGTAATGGGTGGCTATTTTGCTGTAGTAATCAGCGATTTTGTACGCGGCCTGGTTGAGCTGGCCGGTGTGATGCTGATGGTTTACCTGTTAGTTCACATGAAAGGGGGCTTTGTGCAGACCTTCCAACAGCTGATGAGCCCGGTCCACATGCCTGATCTTTTTACCCCCGATGGGATATTGAAAACAAGCACCAACGGCGCTCTTTTCCCTGGCTGGCTCACCCTGGTTGCTTTGGTCTTTATCACCAGCTTTGGGCCATGGTCTCTGCCGCAGATGGTACAGAAGTTTTACTCGATGCGTGATAAAAAGGATGTCTTGAGAATCGTCTTCATCGCTGGCACCATCTCTTTGCTCCTCTCTTTTGGCGCCTACTACACGGGAGCCCTGACTCATCTCTTTTTCCCGAACCCGGGCGATCTGGACCCAATCACCAACGCCGCCGGCAGAGTGAACCTGGATATCCTCATCCCCCACTTTATTGTTACCTTTGTGCCGGCCTGGCTGGTACTGGTGATTTTGCTTCTGGTTTTTTCGGCTTCGATGTCCAGCCTCTCCTCGTTGGTTTTGGTTTCCAGCTCAGCGATTGCCATCGATATTTACGGTGCCTTTTCCAAAGCATCTGAAGAGAAAAAGACCCGCCGCACGATGCTCTATATGCGTCTACTGTGCGGGGTCTTCGTGCTGGTCTCTCTCGTTCTGGCAATGAAGCAGATTAATTTTATCGTAAACTTGATGGTGATTGCCTGGGGGGCTCTGGGTGGGGCTTTCCTGGCACCTTATGTTTACGGGCTCTTTTGGCGCAGAACAACCAAAGCCGGAGCCTATGCGGGGATGATCAGCGGTCTCTCCATCTCGGTGGGACTCTTCCTGAAATGGGGCAGCCCGGGCATCCCCGTAGCTGGTGCCATTTCCATGATCGTACCGCTTGTTGTGACACCGGTTGTGAGCCTTTTAACCTCTCCGCCTGACCCAGAACGGATCAAGCAGATTTTTGGAGACGGAGAGGAAGAGTAAAATCGCAAAAAAAGAAAAAAATGTTTGCCCATTGGCGGCAAATCAAGTCTACTGATTATTATGCAAATCGAAGTAAGCGAAATGCTGGGAGCAGCGGTTTTGAAGATCACCGGAAGACTCAATGCTGATGCAACCAGTGAGTTTGAGGCTCGCTGCAATGCAGCTTTGGGGCAGTATGGCAACCAGCTGGTTTTAGATTTTTCGGAGCTTGAATACCTCAGCTCAGCCGGTCTGTGTGGAATTCTCACAATCGGCAAAAGAATAAAAGCTGCTGAGGGGAGCATCGCCATTTGTGTCCCCGCCGGAACCGTGCGCCAGATTCTGGAGCTGGCTGGTTTCAACCAGATATTCCCGATCTATGACAGCCTGGGAAAGGCGCTGAAAGCCAATTCAAAGGATTTTGGCACCTCGGCCGCCATTCGTTCTGACTCCTCCAACAAGGTGAAGATTATCTGCGTCAGTGGCAGAGTCGATGCCGAGAGAGTGCCAGAGTTTAAATCCTACTATGAACCTCTATTACAAGCTGGCAACCTTTTCTTTGTCTTTAACTTATCCGATGTAGACTACATGAGCTCGGCGGGACTCTGTGCCATTTTAGAGCTTGGCAAAGAGCTGAAAAAAACCGGCGGCAAAATGGCCATCTATATCCCCAAGGGAACTGTGCGCCATATTCTGGAAATAGCAGGTTTTGCCGAGATGTTCCCGCTTTGTGACTCGGAAGAGGAAGCAGTTTGGGAAGTTCTCTAAATTTTCCCACATACTGGCTGCCACCCTGCCAGAAGAGTGAAAGCTGCCACCCACCTGGCAGGAGGTAAATTTCATCGCTTAAAAAGATGAATGCTTTATCTGAACAACAAAAACTGCCTATTAGCGTCTGTATGATTTCTGGAGCCGAAGCCCACCGCATTGGCAAGGCTCTGGAAAGTGTTCAGCCGTGGGTCTCTGAGGTCATCGTTGTTTTGAATGAAGAAGTCTCCGATGGCACCGATACGATTGCAGCCAGCTATGGTGCGCAAGTATATCGGGAGCCCTGGAAGGGATTTATTGACCAGAAAAACAGTGCCAATGATAAAGCAACGCAGCCATGGATTCTGGGGCTTGATGCAGATGAAGTTGTCTCACCCCAGCTCAGGGAAGAAATTTTTCATACACTGGCCAATGAGAAACTGACTCATAGCTATAGCGGATTTGACTTTCCGCGTCTCTCCTTTTTTCAAGGTCGCTGGATACGCCATGGTGACTGGTATCCAGACCGGCAGCTCCGGCTCTGGAAGCGCGGCAAGGCTGTCTGGGGAGGAGTTAACCCCCATGGTCGCTTAAGTCTGGATGGGAAAAAAGGAAGGCTTCGCTCCAATCTGCTCCATTACAGCGGCGAATCAATAGACAGGATGATTTCCAAAATCATCCCCTACAGCAATGATTTTGCAGAGCATTTCCAACAGTCAGGCAAGGCACCCTGCATCCTGCATCTGGGCTTTCGCCCCTTTTACCGCTTTTTTCGTGCCTACTTCCTCCGCCTTGGCTTTTTGGATGGCTGGCAAGGGTATTTCATTGCCTGGACGAATGCCTACTCCGCTGCAGTGCGCTACTCGAAAACCTTTGATATCTCCTCACCCCCAGAGGACAAAAGATGACGCTCACGCTCATTGTTAATTCATACAACCAGCTTGAGCTCCTGAAACGGGTTTTACAAGGAGTTAGCCGACAGGAGAGCGCCCCTGATGAAGTACTCCTTGCCGATGACGGCTCCACCGACAACACGCAGACCTATTTCCAGGAGTGGGCAAAAAAACAATCCTTTCCCGCCCATCTGCACTCGCAGCCACACTCAAACTTCAGAAGGGCAAAAATTTTAAACCAGGCCATCCGTGCTTCCGGGGGGGATTATATTCTCTTTCTGGATGGTGACTCTATTCCCCACCCTTTATTTGTAGCGGACCATCGCCAGTTGGCTCGAGAAAACTTCTTTGTGCAGGGCCATCGTGCGCTGGTTGGTAAAAAAGCATTGAGCTACTTTGGCAATGGTTCCCCTGGTCTCGATTCTCTCAAAGCCTTGTTGAGCTTTCAGCTGAAGGGGGCCAAGCACGCTTTTCGCTGGCCCAAACCATTAGTAAGTATCCGGACTGATTTGCATGGAATTAGAGGTTGCAACCTCGGTATTTGGCGTGCAGACCTCATTAAAGTCAATGGCTATAACGAAGCTTTTGTCGGCTGGGGGCGTGAAGACAGCGAATTGGCAGTGCGCCTCATGAACCTGGGATGCAAGCGTCTGGATGTCCGCGGCAGAGCCTGCTGCTACCATCTCTGGCACCCTCCGGCACCTCGGACCGAACTGGCCCAGAATGATCAACTCCTGGAGCAATGTATCCGAGAGCGACAGATCCGTTGCCAAAAAGGAATATATCAAGACAGTGATGAAAGTCCTTCATCTTAACACGATGCTCCGCGGCGGCGGCACCGATGACCAGTGTATCAAGATCGTTGCAGGCCTGCGTGCCCTGGGCGTTGATGCAAAAATCATGGGGCCTGCCGGACGCGAACTTTGTTCTCAGCTCCAGGCCTCCCAAGTGCCACAAATCGTCTCTCCGCCGGAGGGTCCGCTCAAGGTTCATTTTATGAAGGCTGTGGCGCGCGAAATTCGCAAAAACAACTACGATATCATCCATGCACATCATGGGCGCGACTACTGGCCAACTTTTTTCTCCGTACTCCTTTCGCTGCGTCGCCCCAAGGTCGTCTTTACACGCCACCTGGCTAAAAGCCCCCGCTCGCTTCCAAGCAGGTTTTTCTTCCTAAAACTTTGTGACCGGGTGATTGCTGTCTCAGAGTTTACAAGCCAGGTTATGAAAGAGGGATTCCGCGATGCCGATTCCCCTGAACCTGAGCGCCACTACCGCCCCAGGCTGTTGGGAGACATCTCCAAAATTACTGTTATCCCCTGCTCTATTGATACCGAGCGCTTTTATCCGCAACCGCCCTCAACGAAACTCTTAGAAGAATGGGGGCTCAGCTCTGAGCACTTCATTTTCGCTGTTGTAGGGGGCTATGACCACCCTCGAGGCAAAGGTCAACGGGAGTACCTCAAAGCGGCAGCACTTATCCATGAACAAATCCCTTCTGCGCGTTTTCTCATCATCGGGCGTGGCTCGCTGGCTGAGACCCTGAAAGAGGATATTCAACGACTGGGGCTCAAAGGCAAGGCAGCCCTGACTTCTTATGCTCAGGATATGCCCGCCGTTATGAACTCCATTGATTGCCTGGTGCATCCCTCTATCGGGACAGAAGCTTTTGGGCTGGTGTTACTGGAAGCCTTTGCCTGTGGTAAGCCTGTTATTGCTTCAGCACTGGATGGCATCCCTGAAGCATTCGAGGTGGTGCGGCGTGGTGAGCTGGTTCCTCCAGAGGATATAGAATCGCTGGCCAGTGCAATGAAGAAAATTTTCAAAACCAAGTCTTCAATCTCCGAGTCAGAGAGAAAAGCCATGCACGCGCAGGTAAAAGCGATGGCTTCACTGCCCGTGATGGCTTATCGTACGCACCAACTTTACAAACAAATTTTAAATCATGCCTAGTATTTTACTCTCAGTTCAGGCAACTCCCAGAAAGTTCTTTCACTTCCACCCCGTGAAGAATCCCCAGCCGCCTAAATAGTCTTGAATATCAGCCTTCAAGATTGTTTAATCAGTCAGGGTTCATTGTTGATGAATGCAGTACAAAGGATGGATGATGCCAAGTGCGGCAAAGGCGACCGGCCTTTGACCGTTCCGGATTTTCGTCGCCTGAGTTTGAGTGCGACCTGGAAGTATCCACTCCCCTATCTCCCTCTTATAGACAGGTTTGTCATTAAGTGGCTTGTTCTCTTTTTCCAGAGAATGACGCTTGGTATTACGGGGCTGGAGCAGATACAGCCGGAGCGTGACCCCTTCATCCTTGCGATGAATCATAATCAGAAGCCTGAGGCTATTGCCATTTCTGCACTCCTCTTTTTTTATCGTGGTGGCAAAAAGATACATTTCTTTTCTGACTGGAATTTTCAACTCATCCCTTTTGTGAGTTATGTCATTCGCCGCTCTGAGGTAATCACCCTCACACGGAAATCTGCAAAGCCCAAGTTTTTGAATGTTTTTAAGCCCTGGTTTGAGCTTTCAGAGCCACCTTTTGACGTGGCCAAGAAGAAGCTGGCGGCTGGGGCCTCCGTAGGGGTCTACCCTGAGGGAACAGTGAACCGCCATCCCAAGCGCCTTTTGAGGGGTTACCCCGGAATGGCGCGCCTCTCCATTGAGTCGGGGTGTCCGGTTGTTCCAATAGGGATAAGTTTTCCCAATCTACCCGAAGGAAAGGAAATATCCGATTGGGAACCAATGCAAATATCGATAGGCGCTCCGATGCATCCCCCTGTGGTCGAAGAGGTCGCCAAATTGGAAGATGCTCGGGACTGGCACGCGGAGATTATGACTGAAATTTCAAAACTCTCCGGTAAAGAATGGTGCGGAAATTCTCTACGAAAGTGATTACATAATATGTCTGGTAGCTCGAAAATAAGCTCTCTGAAAATCACAAATGAGGCCGAACGCCAAATGGCGTTGCAGGTTCTCTCTGTTATTTATTGTCAGGAAAAAAATTGGGTTGGTGATGTGGATAAAGTTTTCGAAGCCTCAGACCTGGCGAACCCGGCTGTCTCGTGGTTTTTGGCTCTTTTAAACGATGAGCCTGTCGGTGTTCTCCGCATTCTTTATGAGCCGCCACTGGAGCTCTACAAGGAATATGGCTTTAAAAAGCTTGATTGCCCTTTTGATGTTGAGGCCTGCGTCCAAGACCTGAAGATTGCTGAGATAGGCCGTTTTGCTGTCCTGCCAGAGTGTCGCCGCAATGTTTCAATTGTTGCAGCATTGATGAAGCTGGCAGTTCTGGACACTCTGGAGCGCGGATTTACCCACTATATCACCGATATTTTTGAAGGCGAGGTTCACAGCCCCTATCAATTCCATACACGGGTCATGGGCTTCATCCCTGTGGCAACTCATGATGTAGGTGAACTTAACTGTCCCAATCGCCGTATTACCATGGTCTTAGACTTAGCTGATTGCTATCACCGTACTAAGAAAAACGGCGGCTGGATTTTTCGGGTTCTCACTGCTGACTGGGATGAAGAGCTCCACAAAAAAATGGAAGCTTCTGTTCCGTTAATCAGGGCTACCATGCCTGAGTAGAAACCTCCTCCATCAGATATCCGTCTCGCCTATAGGGGGGAAAGCTGACCTCGATGGATTTTCCACTCGGTTATCTTGAAATCCAGTTCCAGGGACCACTCTTTGGAGGTGCCGGTCATAAACATCTGACCACGCCCCGAAGCTATACGATTCAAAAGAGGTAAAAAAGCCTGCCGTCGTGCCTGATCCAGTTCTCCCATTACGTCATCAATAAGGAGAACAGGAAGAACTCCGTGCACTTCTGCCAGATATTGAGCCTGTGCGATTTTTAGAGCCAATGCCCAAGTGCGCTTTTGTCCTTCGCTCCCATGCTTTAAGACCGATAATCCATTCATGAGAAGCTCCAAATCGTCTCTGTGGGGGCCCACGACTGTAAAGCGCTGAGTCTGCTCCCGCTGACGGCTATGAGCTAGCTCAATTGAAAAATCCCCTTCCACATTAGGGCGATAATAACATTGCACCTTCTCATCCTCCTGGTTAGCGATCTTGGCATAAGTCTGACAAACTGTAGAACGTATTTTCTGAACCAGCTCCATACGGCGCTTGATGATCTCATTGCCGCTGGCGATTAGCTCACTGGAAAAACCTTCCAGAACTCCAGCCGGTATTTTCCCTGCCTTCAGCGTCGCATTGCGAGAGCGTAAAGCCAAACCATAACGCTGAAGGATTGTCAGATAGGCTGGATCACTCTGAGCCAGGAGAAAATCAAGGTAACGTCTCCGGTACTGTGGTCCTCCCTTGACCAGAAGCATATCTTCGGCACAAAAAACAACAGCCCGCATTGTTCCATAGATTTCCTCAGTGCGAGTAATTCGCCGACCATTTAAAACCAGGTTTCGTTCTCGAGTCGACCAGTAGGTTTTTAGATGATTTTCGCGCTCACCCACCAGAACGCCGCCAACAAAATATCCTCTCTGTCCCAAACGTACCATTTGCGAATTGGGGACACCGCGAAAAGATTTAAGCGTACTCAGAAGGTATATTGCCTCCAGAAGATTGCTTTTACCTTGTCCGTTACCTCCCAAGAATAAATGGAAGCCAGGTTCAAAAGCGACATCCAGGGCCGCATAGTTCCTGAAATCTCGAAGCCTGAGCCCTTTGAGGTGCATAAGCCAGCGTTACACTCCCTCCTGTGAGCCCTCAGCCTTAGCTGAGGCGCGCTTAAGCCGGTCCCTCACACCTTCCCATTGAGAGGTGCGCGGCACTGGCTCTACGAGAATAGCCTTACACTCTGCGGCATCACACCGATGCAAAGTTGAGTAAAGCTGCTGAGCATAAGCCTTTGGCTCCTTCGGCAAATGGAACTTCAACTTGTACTGACCCTGAACCTGCAAATGGATTAAAACCAGCGCCACATCCGCAGGCTTCAACCCCCGCTGCTCCAGGAACCGCAGAAGCTCTTCCTCATTTTCACAGGAAACCAAAAAGAGAGAAGCTTCTGGAGAGTAATGCCTGGGCAATTGTCCCGGACTCTTGAGATTCGGCTGCTCATCCTGTTTGCCGCAAAGAGAAGTGGAAGGAAAAGGCAGCTCATCCTCAAGAACAGCATCAATCATCTCTTTACTAATCATCCCCGGGCGCAAAATTTGCGGCTTGCCCAGAGAGCTGAGGTCCAGCACGGTGGATTCAATCCCCACAGGACAGGGTCCCCCATCCAAAATAAGAGGTATTCGCCCGCCCAGACTGGCTCGCACATGCTCGGCCGTAGTGGGGGAAACAGAATTGGAGCGATTGGCGCTGGGCGCAGCCAAAGGGAAAGCACATCTTTGGATAACCTCCTGGAAAACGGGATGCGCCGGCCAGCGTACTGCCACCGTATCCCCACCAGCCGTCACTACATCAGGAATTAGGGACGATCGTTTCAAGACGAGGCTCAGCGGCCCGGGCCAAAAGGCACGAGCCAGCTTTTCAGCTTTGAGAGGCCAACTGGCAACACACTTTTTCGCCATTTCCAAGCTGGCAACATGGACAATAATCGGGTTAAAAGCAGGTCGCCCCTTGACTTGGTAGATATTCTTAACAGCCTGGGCATTGCGCGCATCAGCAGCCAATCCATAAACGGTTTCTGTAGGTAGAGCGATCAGCCCCCCCTTTTTCAAAAGGCCGACAGCCTGCTCCAGTGCCTCGCTCAACTCTGCTTCGCTAAATGTGCCTAAAACCAGAGGATACTCTCCTTTTAGAGACCCTTCACCAAATGCGGATTCCAGTTCCATTTCTGCTATCTTTCCTGCCGCAGCCCCGCGGCACTGATCCGCCAACCCTTATTTTTTCACTGGCACGAAAAGGATACAAGTGGGCTTGGAAACTTTCACCGGCTCCTGGGCACTCCGCGTGAGCTCACCCGTCCGTGGATTAAGCAAAAAGCTCACTAAGTTATTTGAGTCCTGATGCGCCACCAAAAGCGTCTCCCCATCAGGATGAATGGCAAAGTCACGCGGATTTTTCCCACCCGTGAGTATATGGCCCATTGGGTTTAACTTGCCGCTTTGCTGATTGATCGAGAAAATAGCGATACTGTCATGACCTCGGTTGGAAGCATAAAGGAACTTCCCATTAGGATGAATTCGAATAGCTGCAGCAATACTGCTTCCTTCAAACTCGGGCGGCAAAAGACTCCAGGAATCGATCTCTTCCAGTTTCCCATCCGCATGATAGTTGTTTTTCTTAATATTCTTCCATAAAAAGCTATCATAAGATACCTCATAGAGCGTAACCGCACTGCTGAGCTCACTCAGCACATAGCAAAAAGGTTTTTTAGGATGAAAAGCCATGTGGCGCGGTCCAGAGCCAGGCTCCACCTCCACAAAGGGAGTGGAAGAAGCAGTGGCAGGAATCCCCGTGTTGTTGTACTTATAAATCGCAATGCGGTCAGTCCCCAGGTCGCAACAGTAAAGATAACGACTCTTTGGATCAAAAGCAGCCTGATGGGCATGGGGACCCTCCTGGCGAGCCTTGTTAAGACTCGAGCCACTGTATGGGAAGAACGCAGTCGCAGAGCTCAGCTCACCGCTCCTTTTGTTGATTGGGAAGATGGTCAGGCTACCGCTGCCATAGTTGGCCACTGCCAACCGCCGGCCTTTATGGTCCAGCGCCAGGTGGCAGGGGTAGGTTCCCTGCGTTGAAAGCTTGGAAATCTCCTGAAGCCTTCCTGTTTTTGAGTCGATGGAAAAAGCTGAAACTGTCCCGTTTCCCTCAAAAGAGGCGGTTTCATTCACGCAATAAATGAAGCCCCCTTTGGGGTGTAGTGCCAGATAGGAAGGGTTATCGGTCGCCACCGCCAGCCCGTTCAGCTCCAAAGCTCCCGTGTGTGTATCATAGGTGCCGTAATTAATTCCAAAACTTTCATCACTGTTATAACCACCAATGTATACACGCCAGCCATTAGCTGCCTGCGATTGCAGAGCCGGCAAAACAGCCATTGAAAGCAGAGCAATCCACATGAACAGATTATTTAAATTTTTCCAAGAAATTTTCATCCTTTGTTTTCATTTTATTTTTCTTTGAGGTCTATCCCCTCAAAAAGTTGATCCAGACAATTAAATGAAGTACCCGCAGGTTCACTTCTAAGAATCGCTTCCAGGTAATTGATCCCTTCATTGACCGAGCGCACCGATTTGGGCAAGGTCGCCCCCGAAGCATTGGGATGGCCACCTCCGCCCAGCTTGCGCGCTACAGGAAGTGCAGCCCCGCGCATACTGCGCATACTCACTACCACCGATGCATTGCTCTTGCGGAAAAGTGTTATCAAAACCGAGTACTTCCCTTCAAACTCTTTAAGCAACTGGTTAACGATCAGGTTCCCATTGCCTATCGCAATTTCAACCACCGCCACATCGGGGCTTACCTCAGTAATGTTTTGACGGCTCCACTCCAAACCAATCGGATTCTCCACCACTCTCTTCACCTCCATTACCTTTAATAGAGGATGCTCAAAGAGCCGCTCCAGCTCTCCCTCAATGACGTCATAGAGCTTCCAGAAAGTATAGGTTTTGACCAGACTCGCATAATCCATGGCGATACTAAAGTCGGGCTCACTCTCCAGAAATAAATCTGCAATGTTGGAGTAGCGAACAATCTGCTCCAGCTCAGGAGAAGAGATACCGGCCTCTTTGCAGAGCTCATAGCAAAGGAGGCTGGCCGATTTATCTGGCGAGTGAATCAGTTGGGTATGCACGGGTACCTCTTGCGTGAGGTGGTGATCCACCACAACCCAAGAGGGTTTATCCATCCGTTTTTCAAAGGTGAGATCACTCACCCAGGCTGAGCGCTCCAAAAGCTGCCGCCTGCTCCAAGCCTCATTGTTCCAAGCCTGCAGCTCACAATCCAGCCCATGGAGCTTTCTGGCCAGTTTTTTCAAAAGCAGCCCAGAAACAAAGCCATCCAAATCGCTTTCATGAGTGATAATTATCTCCGGTTCGGGTAAAAACACCATTGCGCCTTTAAGGTTAAGCCATTCTGGTTGCTCAAGCGAGAAAAAAGGGGGAGACTCTGCTCAAAACGCTTTAAGTTTTTAAGGCTGTTTTGGTTCAGATAGTTTGAGCCAATCCTTTAATTTAAATCAATATGAGCCGTAAACAGACTATTTGCGGAGAGCCTTTATGAAGTAGAGTTCAGGTTCTTCTCTCCACTCCAAAACCTCAAAGCCGGTTCGAGAAAGCAACTCTTTCATCTCTGAACGGTCTGGCAAAAAATCCTGCTCCACTGCTCCACCTACTCGTGAGTGCATCGCATTGAGCGCCTCACGACTGCAAAAATGCAGTATCACAAAGGTTCCCTTCGATTTAAGTGATTTGCTTATATTAGCCAGAGCCCTCTTCTTATCCCGAAAGTGTGGAAAAGCATTATAACAAAAAACGGTATGATAGGCGTGCACTCCCGGTGCTTCCTGGCAGATATCCGACACCATGAACTCCGCCGATAGTTTCACCTGTTTACATGCCTCTGCAATCATTGCCGGCGAAAAATCTGTCGCTGTAACCAACCCCGGCTTAACCTGCTCACAAAGCCAGGCCGTATACTGTCCAGGACCACAGCCGAGCTCCAATACATGATTTCCGGGGTTCAGAGCCAGCTCCGCCTTCATCGCTTCAAACCGCCTTAACGTGCTTTTCAGCTCAGGGTTCATCTCTTCCCAACGGGCTGCATGAGTATCAAAAAAAGCGATTCGTGGATCTATTTCTGCGCCTCCACTTTTCTGGCTGGCTGTTTTTTCCATCATTCTAGAGCTTTATAATTTAATTTCAGTAACACGATTTTAAACTTGCATAACACTGTTTCAAGTGACACAGTAGCGACGGTCATGATAGTCTCTCCCCAGAGAGGACGTCAAGAGACCTCCACCATAATTGAACTAAAGTTTTAAAATGAAAAAAAAGGGATTAAAACTAAGGAGTTTTTTCTATCAATCTGCATTGCTGTCATGCGTAACGATTTTTGCGGGAACAGCTCTGGCCCACGCCGAAACGCATTCAAACCTTCAAGCCGTCAATGAATCCGGCGGAAGCGCCTGGGTGGAAAGCTTCCCCTTTACCATCCGCGGCGTTATCACCACTACGCTTGATGAAATGCTGGATGGAACTCCAAACTTCCTCCCATGGGGCGACGGTACTAATGCGGGCAACATGGGTGCAGAGTGGCAAATATTTATCCAGGCGGTGGATGAAGGTGATTTTGGTGGAACCGCCCTCTGGCTGGGGCAAAATTATGGCAACCAGCCGTGGATCCGCGATGAAGCTTTTAGCTATACCAATGAAGGCTGGCTTGAAAACTTGCTGCGCGTGAGCACTGACCCTGAAAGCGGCCATCTCTTTGAACCGGGCGACCTTGTGGAGGTCACTGCACGCAAATCTCTGGCTTACGGTGGAAAGCGCAATATCAATGAAGCCCACAGCAATGCGCCGGAAAACAAGTTTGATATTCACTTGCTTGAGGCCGGCTATGGACTGCCCGAGCCAGAACTCATTACGCTGAGCGCCCTGGTATTGCCAGATGAAAACGGAGAAAACGCTCAACTCGATATATTTGACCCAACCCGCCTGACGGGCGCCGAACATTACCAGGGAACCCGAGTCAGGATTAACAATCTTCAAATCGTAAATGCTGAAGGATGGAACCCGGAAGGCACTTGGGCAGCGCGGGGTAATATTAAAGTAACGGACGGGGAAAACCGCTTTTTTGCTCTTCGCTACCCCCGCAGAGACCTGGGTCCGATCCCTATTGGCAACTTTGATGCTGTGGGAATTATTAATCAGGAATCTGGTTCTGCAACTGAGGGAGCTACCGGCTACGAGCTTTTCATCCAGCAGGTCATTGTTGAAAGTAGCGCGCCCCAGTTGTATATAGACGCTTCCAGTGCTATGATAGAGTGGGCTGCTGATGGCAGCGATTGGGTCCTGGAAAGCTCATCCACAGCCGATGGCGAGTGGACCACAGTTGAAGGAAAACCGATCCTTGAAGAGGGAACTTATAAGATGAAAATCGAATTCTCTCAAAAGCAGAGTTATTACAGACTGAGAAAAACATCTTAATCCAAATTGAAGCGCACTCAGACAGAGAGAATGAAACGACCGGTTCAATCAGCTTTTACGCTGATTGAACTTCTGGTCGTTATTGCCATTCTGGCTATTCTGGCTGCGCTCCTCCTCCCTGCACTCTCGCGTGCCAGGGAGCAGGCTTTGGCTGTGCGTGTTCGTGGTGATCTAAACCAGATATCCCTGGCGCTCCTCATGTATTCTGATGATCATGATGGAGCTGTACCACCGGTTCGCATTAACTGCAACACAGACATGTCTACGCATTGGTGCGAGCTGCCAATTGAGCTTTCCGAGGGCGGCTACCTGCCCCGCAGTGACAAACCTGGAATGGCAGCGCATATGGAAGACCTCTTCAATCGCGGGCATACCTATAAATACGCCACGCCGGGTCCCTGCCTTCTCAATGAATCCCCTGGCTCAGACTATCAGATATGGGTTCCGGATGATTTCCCTCTTTCTCAAAGTCAGTCAGGCCAATACTATAGTTCCGTGGTTGATTCACCGGTTAAATGGATCGTCTGGAGCGTCGGCCCGCGCCCATCCAGCAAAGAGAGCCAACACTCCAGGGCACCTATCATCTCAGAGAGTTGGTACAAACGCACTGGCGGTGGTGGAGTCTTGATGCAGGGCCTTCAGAAAAATGGCCAGTGGATTAAAAGCCCTTAGCTTTTCATGCGATTCAAAACTTTTTTTCTCTTCTCCTTTTTTTTGGTTTTTGTTGCAGGCTGCCAAAAAAATGCTATCCAGTTTCCAGAGCATGGCAGAGCAATTCTGGTAACAAACTCCACCTTCGAAAGTGCAGCCCGAGAGTTTTTAGATGCAGAAAGCCTCCTGGTAGCTCGCTTGAGTGAGCCGGGAACCTGCCCCGGACACTTTGATATTCAGCCCAGTCAGGCTCTACTCATCAAACAGTGCCCGGTGGTGGTTCGCTTTGAGTTCCAAGCCTCTCTGGATTCAAAAATCCGAGGAGTCGCCCAAGGCAAAGATAAAAAAATTGTAGTCATTGCTGATCAACCGGGCCTTTGTTTGCCAGAAACTTATCTCAACATCTGCCGGCAAATAGGCCAGCTCCTTGCTGATGAAGGGTGGATCAGCGCTCAAGCCTATAGAGCACAGCTTGAGGTTATCCAGTTGCGCCTGGCCGAATTGTCAGAAGAGATTCATGATCAGATCAAAGCCAGGAACCTCAACGGTGTTTCCGTTCTGGCAAGCCCGCACCAGCAAGTTTTTTCTGAATGGCTCGGCCTGGATGTTCCGGCCACTTTTAGCAACTCGGATCACTTCACTATTAATAACCTTCTGGAATCCTTCCAAAAAGGCTCTGCAGCAAATATCTCAATCATCATTTCCAATGAGCCCGAAGGCCGTCGCGTAGCAGACCTGCTGGCTGAAAAGTTGAAGGTTCCCGTTGTGGTTTTTGGTAACTTCCCTCAACTCAAAGGCACCCACCCTTTTGATGAGCTTTTGAAAAAAAATCTGACCCAGCTCCTCTCCGCAGTGTGACCACTCAAACCCAGCAGCCCGCCGTTCATTTAGAGAACATCAATGTCACCCTCGAAAAGAGGGAGGTTCTTTCAGTAGACTCTTTCACGCTTCAAGAGGGCGAGATATGCGCTTTGATGGGGCCCAACGGTGCTGGCAAAACCACATTTCTACGCCTCCTTTTGGGGATGATTCTCAAGAAAACTCAAGGGCAAATAGAGCTCTTTGGGCAAAGAATCACCCCTCTCAATCAGAAACTTCTCAACCGGTTGCGAAGAAAAATAGGGTACATTCCACAACAATCGATGGTGGCTGGAGAGTTCCCGCTAACAGTACGGGAAGCTGTTGCCTCCGGCCGCTCGGCTGCCATAGGGCTTTTCAAAAGGCTCCAGCCGGAAGACTGGCAGGCCGTTGAGTATTGGCTCCAAGAGCTCGGGATCTCCAGCCTGGCGGAGCGGTGTTTGAACGAAATTTCCGGAGGTGAACAACGCAAGGTAATGATTGCTCGCGCTATGGCACAAAATCCGAGACTTCTCCTCCTGGATGAGCCGACTGCAAACCTGGACATGGGCTGGCGCGAACAGATCATTCAAACTATTCAAACCCTTTACCAACAAGCTCAAATGGCCTTCATCCTGGTCTGCCATGAACTGGAAACCGTCCCCGCCTGCTGCAAGCGTGTCGTGCTGATCAACCAGGGCAAAGTGCAGGCCGATGGCTCCTTGGAGCAGGTCTTCACACCTGAGCGAATCCATGATCTATACGGCTGCAGGATGAGCCTCTTGCAGAGGAGTGGCCGCTACTTTGCTATTCCTGCCCCACCTTCTAACGACTCTCCTTAACTTGAAATGGATTTCTCGCTCTTCACCTCATATAACTCACTGCTCCTGTGGCTCCCTGCCCTGCTCTGCGGGTTTCTTTCGGGGACAACCTGTGGGACTCTGGGGGCATTTGTAGTGGGGATGAGGATTCCCTTTATTGGCATCTGTGTGGCTCATGCAGCTCTGGCCGGTGCTGTCTTTGCCGCTCTTTTGGGACTGGAAGGCCAGTGGCTGATGCTGCCGGCTTTGCTTACTTCCGGGGTCACGAGCCTGCTTCTGGGGGTAACTAATCCACGTTGGATTAAAATGGACGATAACGTGATGATGAGTGTGCTCTTTTCCGCTACTATGGGGCTGGCCTTTCTGGGTCTGGGACTCTTCGCCATAATGGGGCGCACCGATGGTGATGTACGCACCCTTCTTTGGGGAAGCATTGCCTTCTGCCGCTGGTCCGACGTCTGGATTATGCTTACTGTGGGGGGACTGCTGGCATTCTTTGTGGCAGTTTTCTACAAAGAGCTGCAGGTTATTTTGTTTTCCAGAGAAATCGCCACCTCTTCTGGAATTCGTGCAGGTGCTATCTGGGGAGGCTTCCTCCTCCTGACGGCAATGGTCTTCACCGTATCACTGCAATCTGTTGGCGGACTGATGGTCTATAGTCTTGTGACAAACCCGGCTGCTGCTGCCTTTCAGCTTGCCCGTGGCACCCTGCGTTGCATTTTGCTTTCAGCCTTCTTTGGAATGCTCAGTGGCCTGGGCGGCTTTATAATCTCAGCCTGGACAGACCTGCCCAGTGGCGCCGTTATCGTCCTTCTGAGCTCTGCCATTGTCCTGCTGGCAGCTCTATGGAGGCTCGGGCACAGAAATTAAAAACAAAAAAGGGCCACCAACAGTAGCAGCCCCTCTAAAAACAAATCTTCAAACAAACGTTAAAGCAAGAATCAAACCGGGACATTTTGAGGCTTTTCAGCCGTCTCCTGTAAGAGTTTCTCCACAAAGTTTGTTGCATAATTGCCGCGGCGGAACTGTTGATTGCTCAAAATTCTTTGGTGAAAATTCACCGTTGTTTTGACATCATTGATCATCAGTTCGCTCAAAGCGCGGGACATCCGCTCAATGGCATCTCCGCGATCCTTGCCCCAAACAATGAGTTTGCCCAGGAGAGAATCATAATAAGGGGGAATTGTATATCCCGCATAAATGTGGCTATCAAAGCGAACACCGCGCCCCCCGGGAGTGTAGAGCATCCGGATGGTCCCCGGACAGGGGCGGAAATTGGCCATTGGGTCTTCAGCATTGATTCGACATTCAATCGCGTGCCCTTTGGGCGCCATATCTCCTTTAATACTCAAAGGTTTACCCGCAGCAATCGCAATCTGTTCACGCACGATATCCACTCCGGTCACCTCTTCTGTAATCGGATGCTCGACCTGAATGCGCTTATTCATCTCCAGAAAGTAAAACTCTCCCTTATCATCCACAATGAACTCTACCGTTCCGGCATTGGTATAGCGCGCCGCCTTGGCTACAGCGATAGCCGCTCGGCTCATCTTTTTGCGCAAATCTTTAAACTTGCCCAGGATAAGTGGTGAAGGGGTCTCTTCAATCAACTTTTGGTTTCGGCGCTGAATAGAGCAATCCCGCTCACCCAGGTGAATCACATTGCCTTTATTATCCGCCAGTATTTGAAACTCAACGTGATGGGAGACCTCTATGAACTTTTCAATGTAGACGCCGCCATTACCAAACGCTTTCTCAGCTTCAGTTTTGGCAGCGTGGAAGTTATTAACCAGGGAGATATCGTTATGCGCCACGCGCATACCACAACCGCCCCCACCGGCCACTGCCTTAATCATCACCGGATAGCCAATCTTACGGGCAACATCCAAAGCATCCTCTCGGTTATCTACAATCCCGTCTGAGCCCGGAGGCGTAGGAACCCCAGCCTTCTTGGCCAAAAGCCGGCTCACCGCCTTATCTTCGAGAGCATTCATCGCTTCGGAGCTCGGTCCAATGAACTTGATATTGCAATTCTCGCAAACGTCGGCAAAGTGGGCGTTTTCAGAAAGGAGACCATAGCCTGGATGAATGGCATCGACATCAGTAATCTCTGCGGCACTGATAATGCGGTCTATTCTCAGGTAGCTCTCGGAAACAGCAGCTTTGCCAATACAAACGGCCTCGTCCGCCAGTTGTACATGCATGGAGTTGGCATCTGCTTCGGAGTAGACGGCAACCGTGCGAATATTCATCTCCTTGCAAGTGCGAATAATCCGTACCGCAATCTCGCCGCGGTTTGCAATCAAGATTTTCTCAAACATAGGATTCGATTGAAGAGGAAAGGAAAGGTATCTCTATCTAGTTAGGCTTAATTCTGAAAAGGACTTGTCCAAACTCAACTGGCTTGCCGTTGGTGGCCGCCACTTCTGCAACCGTACCTCGCACCTCCGCCTTGATTTCGTTCATCACTTTCATGGCCTCCACAATACAAACCACGGTATCTGGGTTGACTTGAGTGCCACGCTCCACAAAAGGAGCCGATTCCGGAGAGGGTGATTGGTAAAAGGTTCCCACCATGGGCGCTTTGACATCTATCAGCATTGGGTCTTCAGCAGCCTCCTCTTCCTCAGATGCAGGAGTACGCGAAGAACCTTTGCGCCCAGTGCGTGCCGCTGCGCGAGGGGCCTCGGCGAATTGCTCCACCTCCACGTCCGCGCAGCCCATAGCACGCTTAAGTTTAATTTTGAAGCCCTCGTTCTCCAGCTCAAACTCGGAGAGTGAGTTATGCTTCATTAATTCAATCAGCGACTTAATGTCTTTTATGTCCAAAATTAAAATACCCTGCGCAATTATTCATCGCTCCGCTCAGGGTTTAGCGACCACATTCTTGGTATATTGTGCCACTGCCTCCAAGGCCAGCAGGTAGCTGCCCATGCCAAAACCACAAATGACCCCTACACAAACAGGAGCAATATGGGACTTATGGCGGAACTCCTCTCTCGAATAAACATTCGACAGATGAACCTCCACTGTAGGCACGCCTGCGCTGCTGATGGCATCGCGCAAAGCTATGCTTGTATGAGTATAAGCGCCAGCATTCAGAACAATCGCATCACTCGTTCCTCGCGCCTGATGAACCCAATCCACCAGCTCGCCTTCGTGATTGCTCTGCCGGAACTCTACCTCAATGCCAGACTGAGACGCTCTTTCCTTGATTTGTAGCTCAATATCCTCCAGCGTTGTTTTACCGTAAACCGCCGGCTCGCGAACACCGAGCATGTTCAAGTTGGGCCCATTCAGATAAAGTACCCTCATGGCGTGTGGGATTTTAACAGTCTCAATGCAACTCGTCTATAAAAATTTTAACCTTCTTTTAAATGAATTTTAAAGCCATGGAAATATCACTTTTCTCTTATTGTATGGATAACAAAAACGCTTGACCCTTTGCAACATGCAAACTAGGCTCTCTCACAGCTCGCAAGGCTGAAATCTTCTTGCTAAGGAGCACCGGCTCTTAAGAGTCCTGCTCCTTATTGCAATCAAAATAAAAATGTATTCGGTTCACATAAAAACCTTTGGATGCCAGATGAATAAACGTGATTCAGAAGCTCTGGCTTCTCGGCTTGCATCCCAAGGGTATCTGCTCACAGATTCAGAGCAATCTGCCGATATTATCCTGCTCAATACCTGCAGCGTGCGTGACAACGCAGAGCAAAAAGCTTTGAACAAGATGAGGATGCTAATCGGAAGGTCCAAACTCCAGGAGCGCAAACCGCTCTTCGGCTTCCTCGGCTGTATGGCGCAGGCTCACGGAGAACAACTACTCGAGGAAATCCCAGGCTTACAACTGGTCCTGGGAACCCACCGCAGCCATAAGTTGCCCGAATACCTTGAGGCGCTTCTCACAGACAGGGAGAAAAAAATCGCTGACTGTGGCGGGATGGAGGCTCCCCCCGTTTTTCTGAAAGACCACATCGTGCCCGAGAAAAATTCAAACTCACCGCTGGTTTCCGCCTTTGTTAATATCATGCATGGATGCGATCAATACTGCACCTATTGTATCGTCCCCGAAACGAGAGGCAAAGAGTTTAGCCGCCCCATCGCCGATATCGTTGATGAGTGCAGCTCCCTGGCCAAAAACGGAGTCAAAGAGGTAACCCTGCTGGGGCAGATCGTCACCAGCTATGGCAAGCGCTTAATCCGCCCCTCGCCAGAAGGGCTCTCCCCATTTGTCCAACTATTGGAAGAAGTGGAGAAAGCTGAAGGTATAGAGCGCATCCGCTTTACCTCCCCCCACCCTAAAGGCTACGGTATGGACTTGGTGGAGGCCTATGGCCGACTAAATAAACTTTGCCAAAGCGCGCATATCCCCCTCCAAAGTGGGAGCAATAGAATTCTAAAAGCAATGCGCCGAGGCTATACTGCTGAGCGCTTTTTGGAAATCCTTGCTCAGCTCCGCGCTGTTCAACCTTCCATCGGTGTGGTCACTGACATCATCGTCGGTTTCCCAGGCGAAACCGAAGAAGACTTCCAGGAAACGATAAATGTGGTCCGTGAGGCTCGATTTGACAGTGCCTTTATTTTTAAATACTCTCCCCGCAAGTATACAGTCGCCGCAGAGATGCCCGATCAAGTTCCCATGGAGATGCGCGAAGAGCGCCACGCCAGGCTCATGGCGTTGGTGAATGAGATTGCGCGCGAGTCTTACCAACAGAAGATAGGGACAATCCAGGAGGTGCTCGTGGAAGGGGTGAGCCGCCGCAATGTAAATCGCTTGCAGGGCAGAAGCCGTTGCAATAAGATTGTGCTCTTTGAGGGCCCTTCTGCCTGGGTGGGAACCATCCGAAAGTTTCGGATTGTCCGTGCCGGCCAGTATTCTCTCTATGGTGAACCGATTGAAACGGAAAAAAATAAATGATAACGCTTTCTACCCTCTCAGTTATCCTGGGGATCTTACTGCTGGGCTCATCGGCTTTTGTCTTTGCCAGGCCTGAAGCATGTAGCCGCCTGCTTTTATCTTTTCCGCGTTCCCTGCCCTGGGGCTATCTCTTCCTGGTGGTGAGTTCTGTCTGGTTTCTCTGGCACTTTCACAATGAGGATATTGCCGACTTTGCCCAAATGAAGAGGCCGATGTTCTTTCTTTTCATTCTTCTGGCAGTAGGTGTTGGCCTTTATGTAAAGGATTTCCTGGCAGTACGCTCCTATTCCATTTTTCTCTTTCTGGTTGCCAAATTGATCTACGATACAGCTCGTTATGCAGATAGCTCCTGGGCCGTTCTTTTTCCCAGCGTGGCAACGATCCTGGTTTTTTTTGGGATTTGGTTTACCGCCGTACCGTGGAAAATGCGGGACCTCCTCAACTGGCTCACGGCCTCCACAACTCGCCTGAAAGCATTCGCTGCAGGCCGAGCACTGCTTGGTTTGACCTTCCTTATTTTGGGTATCCTTAAGATTCATTAGTCTTTTCAGTCAGAATAGACTTGAGCACCAGCCCGAGATTTCCGATACTTTGGCTGTGATGAAAAGAATATTAGAAAGATATTGGGCGAAAATATCTTTGAGAGGCTTTGCCCCAAAACCATCTTGGCTCTTCCTCCTTCTCCTGGCTTGCACGGCATCTTTTACGCAGCGTGCTCTTGGCTCAGAACTTACCCCTTTTGTTCTTCCATGGGATGATACTTCGCAAACAGTCGTCAGTGTAGCCAGCTTCAACAAACCAATCACTTCAGAGTGGATCCGCGTCTCTCCCTCTGGCCATCTGGTCCTGAGTGCAGGCGCTAAAGCAACCGATGCCGACCCGAGAATTCGCTTTATCGGAATGAACATGACCTTTGAGGCTGGATTGCCACCACGTGAAATGGCATCCAAAGTGGCCGGCCGCCTGGCAAAGTTTGGGGTCAATGGCGTCCGTTTCCACCATGTTGATAACGATTGGTGCGATGCTCTCCTGGATTACAGTAATGGCAGCTCACGCCATATCAATGCCAAGCGGCTTGATGATTTCCATTACTTCATTGCCCAGCTCAAGGCCAACGGCATTTATGTAAACATGAACCTGCTGGTCTCACGCATGTTCAAAGTAAAAGATGGGTTCCCTGAAGAACTTGCCCAGCTCGACTGGAAAACGCAGCATATTTTAGGCTTTTTTAACGATCATGCTCTGGAGCTTCAAAAAGAATATGCTTCTCAGGTTTTTACTCCGTTAAACCCCTATACTGAGCTACCGATGGCACAAGACCCCGCCGTTGCATTTGTAGAAATCCTCAACGAAAACGGCATTCTGCAAAAGTGGAAAGAGGGAGAACTCGACCAGCTCCCCCCAGTTTTCAAGACACAGCTTCAAACCCGCTGGAATGAATGGCTCAAAACCCGATATGCTTCCGCAGAAGAGCTTCGCGAAAAATGGGGAACTCAAGAAATTCCTCTGGGACCCAACCTTCTGCAAAACGCCAGTTTCACGGCACAACAGCAACAAAAGGAACCTCTGAACATCCAGCCATGGACTTTGGAAAAACACTCAGGTAAAGCTGAGCTGAGCTTGGACCAGGGACACACCAACGGAGCTAAAGCCGTCAAAATTAAAATTACCCAGCCGGCAGAGCTCCCCTGGCATATTCAGTTCAAACAAGCAGAGATGAGCCAAGAGAAAGGCGAGCTCAAAACCCTTTCCTTTTGGGGCAAAGCTGACAGGGATTTGAACTTCAACCTCAACGTTACTCAGGAGGGTAAGAGTTACAGCAATGTCGGACTCAACCAGAGAATTTCTCTTAAAAAAGGCCAGTGGCAATATTTTTCTTTCACCTATGTCGCAACCTCCACTGAAGAGAACATACGCCCTATCTGGAGCGGTTTTGCGAATCAGGAATGCACCGTCTGGATTTCTGATCCACGCTTCATGAACGGCGGCACCCTTGGGAATCTCCCCAAAAACGCTTCACTCAAAGAGGGCAATATCCCAAATCTGAACCTAAATAATGATAAACCTGCCCCCCAGAGAGCTCAAGAAGAGTGGATTGAGTTTTTGATTGATCTGGAAAACCGCTACTATCAGGCCCTTTGTAAACATCTTAGGGAAGAGTGTGGATATCAGGGGCTGATCTTTGGCACCATCCTTGCCAACAGTCCGGCAAGTGTTCAGGCTCAGATGGATATCATTGACTCTCACGGATATTGGCAGCATCCGCAATTCCCCGGCAAATCTTGGGACAGCCGCAACTGGATTGTAAACAATGTCTCTATGACAACTACTTTTGAAAATACCTTTACCTCCTGTGCTCTGCAGAGAGTAAAAGGCAAGCCTTTCTTTTGTACCGAGTATCAGCATCCCTCCCCCAACTCCTACAATTCGGAGGGTCCCCTCATCATAGGCGCCTATGCGGCTCTGCAAGATTGGGATGGGTTCTGGCTCTTTGACTACGGCACCGGCAACGGAACAGCGGATATGGGGAAAATAGCCGGATTTTTTGCCATGTCTGGCCACCCAACCCAGATGGCCAACATGATACTGGCAGCCCACCTTTTCCGAAGAGGCGATGTTCAAGCCTCTGATGAGGAAATCGTGCTGGCAATGAACCCTGAGACTGAACTGGCAAATTTACTTAAAGCCGGTTCATGGGATATGGCCACGGCACGCCACTTGGGTCTGACCGGAGGCCACGCACTCCAAAAGCGAGTGAGTATGAGTCTGGGCAGCCATCCCGAGAATGTTACTCATACAGAAGCTCCAGAAAAAGTTGAAGGTACAAGAATTCAATCTGATACGGGCGAACTCCTCTGGGATATCTCCTCAAACGAACAGGATAGCCAAATCCAGATCAATACAGCTAAGACAAAGGCTCTGATCGGCTTCACTGACCAAAAGGAGGTTACCTTGGGCGATGTCACAATCCGCCCCGGGAAAACCAACTTGGGCTGGAGTACAATTGCCCTCACCCTTCTGGAAGGAGAAAGCTTCTCAACAACCGCTCGAGCTTTGCTCATCGCCACAGGCCAAACGGAAAATACCGACATGAAGTGGACTAATGAGAAGAAAAACTCGGTCTCCGACCAGTGGGGCTCCTCCCCTGTGCTTACTGAGTGCGTGCCTTTTGAGATCACTTTACCGGTTCAGGCTTCACGCGTTCAGGTCTTTGCTCTGGATACGCAGGGCAACCCGCTGGAGGCTTGCAAGGTGCATTCAATCGGAGACAAAGCGCTCATCACCTCCTCTGGAGATACAAAAACCTTTTGGTATGAGATTCGCATTCAGTAAATGAGGTTACCATCCCCGAAAGAACGATAAAAAACTTTAATTCTGAGCAGAAAAGAGATAGTCTAGCCCAGCCGTCGGCTCAGTGGGGTACAGGTCAACCTGTAAGCCTGGCCTTCCTGATAAAACACCCGGAGCGGAACGAACAAAATTGTGGATAGTCTAAACTTTCATCGAACACTAGTGACCTATGGGGTCTTGATCCCGGCAGTTTTGCTGATCGGATATTTCATTGGGGCACCCTCCGGAGTTGGAGGCTACATGCTCATTGCTATTCTCTTGAGCATCATGATGTTTCCTCTCATGATGGCCCACCACCACCTTATCTTGATCGCTTCCTGGAACGCTGCTTTTACGTTTGGTTTTCTCCCGGGCTTGCCCAAAGTCTGGTATCTGGTTGCTTTTTTCAGCTTGGGCATGACCATGCTGGCCAGAATCGTTCACCGGCAGCCATTGGTAACATACAGACCTCTCTCGTTCGCCATGGTGTTTTTGGCAGCAGTGGCTATCCTGACAGGTTTCCTTCGTGGCGGCTTGGGAATGAAAGCTCTGGGCAGCGATATGTATGGCGGCAAAGCCTTTGCCTATATCATTATTGCCGTCATTGGCTATTTTGCCCTGAGCTCGGTGCGAATTCCCAAACGGCGCGCCTTGCTCTATGTAGCGCTCTTTTTCTTTACGACTTTGACCCTGATTCTGAGCAACGTAGTCTACTTGATGGGTCAAAAGTTTTGGTTTCTCTATCTATTCGTACCGGTAGATTATGCAATCGGTCAGGCCCAGGCTGACTTCCTCAGCACTGAGGTGCGCCGCTATGGTGGTGTCGGCTTCGCTTTGATGGGTGTTTACTTCTACATGCTAATCCGCTACGGAATCCGTGGGATTTTCGATATCACCCGCCCACTTCGACTCGCCGTTCTGCTACTGGTCATTGCAGGTAGTCTGCTCGGAGGGTTTCGCTCCACTGTCATTCTCTATCTGCTTATTTTCGTCTTTCAGTTCTGGTATGAAGGTCTTTTACGAACCAAATATCTATGGCTCAGTCTGGCAAGCCTGGTGTTCGCCCTCTCCCTTCTTTATCCCTTTGCCAGAGAGTTGCCAGTCTCCTTCCAGCGCAGCTTGAGCTTTATGCCAGGTTTGAAAGTAGACCTGGCAGCCCGAGCCGATGCAGAAGCTTCTGTGGAATGGCGCCTGAAGATTTGGTCTGTTCTCTGGCCACAGGTGGGAGACTACCTCTTCCTGGGCAAGGGGTTCGTATATGATGCATCGGATGTCTACCTGGCTGAAGAATCGACAAGGCGTGGATTCATGCAGTCCGAAGACTTCGCCATTATCACCGGAGACTATCACAGTGGACCTCTCTCCATTGCAATCCCTCTGGGGATTTGGGGAGTTCTTGCTTTTACCCTGATCAATATCTTCGGCATGAGGATGCTCTACCTGCAGTTTAAAAATGGAGACCCGGACCTATACCTGTTCAATCAGGGCATGCTGGCACTTTTCTCTGCGCGTATCGTTTATTTCTGGCTTTTCTTTGGCGCCGTAGCTTCAGACCTGGCAACTTTTGCCGGCATTCTGGGCTTGAGTCTGGCTCTCAACGGAGCTCCACGCACCCAACCGTGGGTTGCCGAAGAGGAGCAGCCGTTGGAGGTGTCGGAGTCGGAGACCGAGCAGCCACGGCTTCCCAAACCCAGCAGTATCCCTGCTTCTCAGTGGGCTCTGGATAAAGGAGCTCTGGAAGAGCCGCTAAAAGATGTTTAAAAAGCAGCCGGCATCTGGGCAGCGCTCAGAGCCTGCATACTGAAAAATGAAGTTCTCTATCATCACTCCCGTTTTTAACGGAATGCCCTGGATCGATTGCTGCATTCGCTCCGCTAAGGATCAAGAGGGTGTTGATTTGGAACATATCATCCAGGATGGAGGCTCTACTGATGGAACTGCTAAGCTCTGCCAACAGTTTCCCAGTGTCCACTATGTTCAGAAAAAAGACCAGGGAATGTATGATGCCATTAACCGCGGCTTCAAGCGTGCTCAGGGCGATATCTTCCTCCAGCTCAATTGCGATGAGCAGCTCTTGCCGGGGGCTCTCTCCGCAGCTTCTCGCTTTTTTGACGCTCACCCTGAAGTGGAGATCGCTTTTGCCTACGTGCTGATCCTGAATCCTGAGGGCAACCTGCTCTGTTATAGGAAAACGCTCTTACCCACCCTGCTCCACACACAAGTCTCACATCTGGCTACTCTGACCTGTGCAACCTTTTACCGCAGGGAGGCAGTTGAAAAACATCAGCTTTATTTTGACACGGCCTATCGTGTCCTGGGTGATGCGGAATTGATTTGCCGAGCATTGACCCAAAAAGTCCGGATGGCCATTTTTCCAAAATATACGGCTGCTTTCACGATTACAGGTAAAAACCTCAGCAATGACGCACGAGCCATCCCTGAGCGTAAAAAGATGGCAAAAAAAGCTCCCTGGCTGCTGCAAAAAGCAAAGCCTCTGGTAAAAGGCTGGCACCGTATCGCACGATCTTTGGGAGGCGTCTACACACAAGGTCCCTTAGATTACTCTGTATATACCCCCGCCAGCCTGGAAAAAAGAATCTCCTTTCATGTTGAAAAACCCGACTTCCGCTGGAAGGAGCTCTAGATTGACTTCGCTCCCCTTCAGTTTCTCTTAAAACCACTCCCAGAAACGAGAGTTCCAAATCAAATCAGCGCCAGCCAAAGTGACCAAAACATAGATGATTTTGAAAAAGTGGGCTTCGCTAAACTTCCGGTTTAACCAAACTCCAACCCATACCCCCAAAGGAACTAACGGCAGGCAGTAAAGCCCAATCCTCAATGTCTCAGCCGTAATAATTGCCTTGGGTGCTATAAATGGGAGATTAATCAAGCTCTGATCAATACAAAAAAACGGAAGCTTGAAAATATTGATAAAAGTAAAAATGAAAATAGTCGTCGCCATGTAAACCTCTTTATTCATCTTCTGAGGCAAGAGATACATCGTGACGACAGGTCCAGCTCCATGAGCGAAAGTGGAGGTCAAACCGGCAAAAAATCCATAGGGCACCCCGCTGGAGTAAGAGGGAGTAAATACTCTGGCATGCTGAACGATATATTTTCGGCACACCTGGAAACCGACAAAAAAGAGCGCCAGGCACCCAATCAAAAAATTCAAATGAGACGCTGAAAAGCGGCCAAAAAGCTGCACTCCCAGCAAAATACCAACTAAAACACCCGGCAAGAGAAACCAGAAATTTTTTACCTCCCACTTCTTCCAGTAAAAATACATGCTGAACGCATCACCCACACAAAGAAGCGGCAGCAATATCCCTATTGCCTTAGGTCCAAACGCCACCACGCAGAGTGGCGTCACCAGCATCCCGAGGCCTCCACCAAAACCGGCTTTAGATAAGCCAATAAAAAAACTCCCCAGAGCTGCCATCAGGTAGGGAAGGTAAGAATATTCGATATTCATACGCAAAAAGAAAGTACTATAAAAACGGAGAAAAGAAACAGTATTTTTAAATGGGACAAAATGTCGCTCGCTGTAAAACGTTAGCTCTGGCGGTAAAATAATAGTGCCGTTTTGTCTCTGTTCAGAACTTCTTTCTACTCAGTATTTCCCTCTAAAACACAAACATATATCCTAATATCTCTTTCATTACCAATATGTTATAACACTCTTAAAAGCACTCTGGCATACTTTAAGCTCTATCTATACCGAGTACCGGCCAGGAGGCTGGCAGGAAACGGGGAAGAGTGAGCCCCGCCTGAAAGTGAAAATAGTTTGAGTAAAGAAAGGAAAAGTAATGTTAGTAAGAAGACAAAATATAAATGACTGGAGTCAGTTCGATCTCTTCAATTCGTTTGAAAGACTCGGACTTGAAATCAACAAGCTCTGTGGATTCCCGTTCCACGGCTTTAGAGCGAACTCAACCCTGGAAGAGGAAAATCTTTGCAGCAACCTCTTCACTGATGGAAATGACCTGATCTTCAGGAGCAGCATACCGGGAGTCGCCCCAGAGCAAATTTCGGTCAATGTAAAGGACAACGTTCTGAGCATTGAAGCAGAGCGTGAAAGCGAAGAAACTGACGAGACTCAGTCGAAGTACTTCCGTCGAGAGCGCTTGCAAAGCCGCTTTCATGGGACGGTCACCCTGCCCGAAGGGGCTCAGGTAGACAAAGTTAGCGCAGAGTACAAAGATGGGATACTGACAGTGCGGGTTCCGCGTGCTGAGAAACCGCAACCTAAGCAAATCTACGTCTCTTGTGAATAAAGTTTAAATAAAAAGGAAAGGATTAACAATATGTCAGAGAAAAATTTAGAGAAAAATGTGAATATCGTCTCCAATAAGACGCAGGATCAGAGCAGCCCAGCTGCTCCGCAAGCCAACCGGCCAGTGAGAATACCTCGAGCCGATATCTATCAAAACGGCGATAATGTGGAGTTGAAATTAGATATGCCCGGCGTCAGCAAGGAAAACGTGCAGATCGAACTGAAAAGCAGCATCTTGACCTTGACTGGAAAAGTGAGTGATCTGCCCTCAGAGTGGTCGCTTATCCACTGCGAAACGCCGTTGCGTGACTACCAGCGCGCCTTTGAGCTGGGGCCCGATGTCGATTTGGAAAACATCAAAGCGACAATGAATGCAGGGGTCTTGCGGGTAACTTTGCCCAAGGTGGCAGCTGCCAAACCCCGCAAAATCGAAGTGACAGCTTAAAGCTCTCACCCACAGGTATCCTGATAAAAGGAGGTGGATACCTTAAGAAACGACACAGGGCCAGCCTGGAAAAACTTGGCGAGAGAGCCTTGCCACAGCAATCAAAAAAACCTTCGAGTTCTTCAGTGAGCTCGAAGGTTTTTCTCTTTATCCACTGCAGGGTGTTAGGCGTGCGCTCTCCAGGTGGCAAAAGGAGTTAAAAAGTTTTACGTTCCAGTTTTTGTTGAGCCAGCACAGCCGCCCCCGTGATTCCGGCATAGTCTCCCAGCTTGGAGGCCCGCACTTCAAATGAGTTCTCGGTTCCTGGGAAAGCATGCTCGCGGGCGACTCTTTCTATAATTGGCATCATTCGCTCCTCCAAGGCATCAATGATTCCGCCGCCCAGCACAATAATATCCGGGTTCAAAAAGTTCACCACATTGGCTACCACAATGCCGGTGTATTCCGCAGCCTCATCCACTACCTTGCCGACACACTTATCGCCACGGTTCATCGCTTTCAAGAGGTCGCCGCTACGCAAATCTTCCAGTTTGCCATCAGTCATGGTTGCCAGCAGTGATTTTTCACCCATCTGAATAGCTTTATCAATTCGGCGAAAAATGGCACTGCGGCTGGCGAATAGCTCAAAGCAACCACGATTGCCACAATTGCACTTCTCCCCATGAACATCCACCACCGTATGTCCGATTTCTCCGGCTGTCAGGTGAGAACCACGATAAAGCTGGCGATTCAAAATCAACCCTGCCCCAACACCTGTCCCCAAGAAAATACCTACCATATTCTCAGGCACAGCCTTAAGCTCCTTGTGGTAGATTCCCAGTGTTGCTATGTTGCAATCGTTTTCAATAAAAACAGGTATTTTCAGCTTTTCTTCCAGCTCTGCTTTGAGTGGGACATCTTCCCATCTAAGATTACCGGCAAAAATAACATCACCATCAGGTGCAATAGCTCCCGGTGTGCCTATCCCCAAGCCTTTAATCTGCTCAATCTGGATATCAAAATCATCGGCCAACTCAAAAACGCAACGTGCTATCCGCCCAACAACCGCATCAAAGCCTCGTTCTGGTTTTGTACGGATTTTGTTTTTCCCCAAAAGTTTTAAATCTTTTCCAAATACTCCGGCCAATATTTTGGCTCCACCCAGATCCACTCCAATATAGTAATGCTCTTTAGATTGTTCTTCTGACATTATCTGAAAATATATTACACCTTTGTTTTCTTTACAGAGATCAAATTTTCTATCTCTTTGCGAAGAATATTATAAACAACATCTACGCTGTGATTAGCGTCCACAATCGTGAAGGAAAATATTTTTTGTAGCTTTCGATATTGTTCCATCATTAATTTTTGAAATCTTATAAAGCTTTCAAACCAATCCTGGCTTAACCCCAAATCAATTCCGCTTTCCCAATAGTCCAGAGTTCGATTTTTAAGAAAATTTCGTTCAATTAATTTTTCTGAAGAGACGTTAAGATAAAACACCGCATCTGGTTCCAGTGCAATTCCATAAAGAGTTTTTACCCACTTTTCATCCATACCTCGAACCAAATCCCGCGCCATCAATGTATAAATATAGCGATCGGCTAAAACCATTCGACCTGAACGTAATGCGGGGAGAATGACGTTTTCCAGCTGGTCTGCAAAGTCAGTCGCATAAAAAAGACTCATCGTCCTGTGACTCAAAATATTACCTTTCTTTGCCTGCTGCAGCTCTTCGCTCACTAGGGTTGAACCATGCAACCCAATCTGCACTGTTGCATGGCCGCTATCTTCCAACCACTCCACCAGTTTTTCTATTTGCGTAGAACGGCCTGAGCCATCAGCCCCCTCCACTACAATCAGCTTGCCTCTCAGTCCCTGCAGGTCCACCCCAGGGATGCCCGCTCCATAAAATTTTCTATCGGAGGGAGACAGAGATAAAATATTTGTGTAGGACCTGGAGCGAGCTCTCCGCGGAGCAGCAGAGGCAGTGGCAGATTTACCACCAGTAACCTGTTTTTTCTCCCGCGGTTTCTTTTTAAGATTTTTTTTACTTGTCTTCAAATCCTCTTTTTTCTGAAAGCGTTATTTAGGTAAAGTAAATTTCTCCAAGTCCAGATGGTTGACCAGTAGCTTGCGTACCTCTGATTGTTGTTCTTCTATGGTGCGGTTTGCGTTTATGGTGGTGAAGTCAAACTCCTCGCTCAGCTCCACATACTTTTCCAGCATTCTGCCTTGAAATATCCTGAAGCTCTCTTCACGAGTAGGGGCCAGCTTCAAATCCATACCGGCCTCAAAAAACTTTAGTTCCGGCCTGCCCGAAAGTATCCTCTCAAGAGAGACCTCCAAGTCTGCCTTGAATAGAAAAGTCAAATCAGGCATCACGGCAAAGCTATAGAGTTCTCGCACCCAGGCAGGGTCACAACCTCGCACCGTGTCGCGCACAAAAGCGGTAAAAACATAGCGGTCGCACAAAACGATATAGCCAGCCTTGAGCATCGGAGCCAGTTGGCGGTCATAGCGGTCAGCAAAGTCAGTCGCGTGAATCAGGCTAAAAGTCGTTGGTGTCAAAAGCTCCTGTTTTTTCCCTTTGCTGGTAGCACTTTTCACCAGTTCAGAAGAATTCCATTGGCTAAAAAAGACCTTCAAGCGCTGGGATTCAAGCCAACGGCGCAAAAGCTGGATTTGTGTGCTCTTGCCCGAGCCATCCACACCTTCCACTGCGATCAGTCGCCCTTTATAGCCCGACTTGCCTGATTGTCTCTTCGCGCTCATCTTTTCTCACTTTTAACCAAACTAAAATGGCTCCCCTTATTGCACTGCACCTCAAAGAGCCTAGTGCATTTTTGTCTCTTTTTCCAACTTTCTTCTATAGCTTCTCCTTTTATTATTTGCGGAAGGACCTCCAAACCTGCATCATACTTTCCAACTTTTTATTATTAGCACGAATTCTCACGACCATAGTTTTACCTATAGCCAGAAGTAAACTCGCTGCCAGAGCCGGTCTTTCGGTAGTCATTCTTTGGAAGCTGGCAACACTCATGCTATAGAGCTCAGACTCCACATTGGTCAGCACATCGGCCGAGCGTGGCGCCTGGTCAAACAAACAGTGTTCGCCAAAAAAGTCTCCCGTAACAAGAGTTGCCAAAATACATTCACGGCCCTCCACATTTATTCGAACACGCGCCTCCCCTTCAATCACAAAAAACATGCGGTCCGAGGGAGTCGCATTCTTTACCACCAGAGAATAGGGAGGGTGCTTCCTGTACTCAAGGAAGTGCCCCAGCTGCTTTAGCTGATTATCGTCCAAAAGGCCAAAGAGCTTGATGCGCTTCAAGGTCCCCATGCTCACCGCATGCGCTTTGCTCTGGAGTCTTGTATCCACGTCTTCATCGTCCTCTTCATCGAAGTAAACTTTGAATTGGGAAAAATCGCTCGCTTTAAACCAGATATCTTTACTGATCTGGTATATCCACGTGTCTTCGGCCACCCGTTCATCCTGTACCCAAGCTTCCAGAGTGCCAAAGTCTACTGGACCATATACGACGTTATCTACAGCCCAGACTTTATAATCCATTGAATCGCTTCGCTCAGGCATACAACGGTAATATAGCCTCTTTCAATAGAAAAGTAAAACAATAACTTGCATTCTTTTGATTTTTTTATTAGCCGCATTGCCTCAAAAATATGCGCACCGAAATGGTAGTGAGGGAAGTTTTGTATCTGAATAAAATCCCTTCGCAATAGAACCTCCGGCAATAGCTGAACCGGTGTATCTTGACCACACGCAATTGGGTGGATTCACTTGGAAAGAATGGCGTTCAGAAACCATATAGAATTTATCCCCCGATAGGCCTGGTTTAGGAACGCAATACTATCAGAGGCCAAATTGAAAAGAGTAATCCAAATTTAGTCCACTAAATGGGGGCACCCAGCCTCAAATAGAGACGTATCCCCCTCTGCATCTGTGTCGACCACGTAAAGATTTAGTATGTTTTTTCGCCGGGAGGTGGATAGTGTTTATCCTCGTCATCTAAAACAAGAATCCAATCTAAGTTTTCTCCCGGCTCCGGTGAGATAAATTCAATCTGATCTTGTTTATTAATTGTCCCGATTTCCGTTGCTTTTCCATCTCGCGGATTGTACCACCAGGCTTTTATCTTAGTTCCGCTTATGAGTGAGGTCTGAATTTTAAATTTTCGCCCGATCGGGACATAGATCATTGCATAAGAGCCACTTCTATCTCGAGTAGCAACAAAGCGGTACTGTCTGGCCCCGGGGACAGAGGATTGGATTTCGTCATTTACAAGGAGGTTGGGAGCGGGAATACGAGTCAAGTAAGGACGACTTTCCATCAACTTCTTACCATAGACCATTTGTTTGGCTCCAGGTTGGTTTATGGCTTCTTTCCAGGGCATTAGGGGACGATTTTTCGGGTCTCTCCCTTTGTCATACATTTGCCAAACGGAGTGATGTCCATAAGTGTGCCCACATGCACCATTGAAGATATTCCAATATAATGCCCGACGAACATCTGCCGAGGTTGAATGGCCAAATTGATCGGGCTTAAAGTCTATAGGGTGATCTTCATAGACAGGTTCCGCATCCAAGACGGGTTTAACCGGAGTGCGATTGTAGTCATCCAGCGTCTTACTATAACGGCCCGTGTAAATAATGGCATGACCATTTTGACGCATATTGAAATTTAACCAAGGCTCGTTGTGTAGCCATTGGGCTGAACCAGATGCACCGCCGGGATGAAAACTAATCAACTGTTTAGCTCCCCCTTCTCTGACCCCCTTGGCCATTGCCCTAATAACCTCTATTTTTTTCTCAGAATCAGCAGGGCGGTCTCCGCCTAATATCCAGATAATTCCTTTATCTTTATAGCGGTCTCCAAGAAAACGTCCGTATATCTCTGCATTTTTGGGATTGAATAAAGGCTTATCACCATCATTCCAATATCTCCCCCAGGTGGGGAGCAGCCCGACGTACAGGCCCAACTCATTTGCGCGATTGACGATATAATCCACATGATCCCAGTAGTCGTTTTGGGGCCCATCTTTTACAGCCGGCTTCTCCGGATTAAAGTCTATGAAAGGTAGCATTCCATAAGCATTGGGGGTCTTCAAGCCATCCATCTCAGCCAAAGCAACTGCCTGGATTACCGTATACCCCTGCTTGGCACGTGTTGTTAGATAGAGGTCGGCCTCCTCCCGATTCAATCTATGAAAAAGCTCCCAGGCAGTATCTCCCAAATAGAAGAATGGAACCTCATCCCGAAGAACTAGAAAACGGTTATTTTCGGATACTCGTACCGGATTCTGCGAGGGATTGAAGTTTTGGCACAGACCAGTTGCTCCCAACACAAGAAACAATAAAACAGATAAGATAATTTTCTTCATAGTGTTATTAACGCATATCACATCAAAACATAATCCTAATCTCGTGAAGAAATCACTATAACCTCTTCAACATCCTTTTCACAAATGCAAGGCTAAACGGTTATATGCCGAAATGCAATCTCTTTACTTGAAAGCACTCTGTTCGGCTGGTTTGCGTGTACGGCTGCCGCGTGTTCCTCCTCGTTGTTCAGATACCCCTTTTTTTAACAAACACACCTCACCTGGTAAACTTTAGTTCTCTTGTTACAGACCTCTCACTTTGGCGCTCTCTAATTTTGAGGCAATCCGACTCTTTGCTCTTGTCCCTTCAAAAGGGCTCAAGTAGCATGGCCACTAGCCGGACGCTGATAAAACCGTCAGAAGGTCAAACTGTGACAACGAATCACGAGATATTGGATAATGACTCCTCTCGGACCGTTCTCGGAATTGAAGGAGGCGGCACTCATACCGTGGCCCTTTGGGCCGATGAGACGGGCGGTCTTCTACGCAAAATGGAGTTTGGCTGTGGGAATGTCCGGCTCCTGGATGATCACTCCCTTCTCCAGCTTTTCAGGGAAATACAGAATGCCGGCAGCGACCTGCCCCCATCTCAAAGCATCTGTGCCGCAATGGCCGGAGCCGTCAATGATGCCGATAAAAAGCGGGTTCTCAACCTTGCTCAATCAATCTTTGGCACAGCTTTTTCCGGAGTTTACAGCGACCTCCAATCTCCCCTTTTTGCGGCGGAGCTTCCTGCCGATTATTTCCCGGTTCTCGTCCTTTGCGGAACAGGCAGTTGCTGCTATGCAGAAAACCCATCCCGTAACCTTTCCTATAAATCCGGAGGCTGGGGCCACCTTTTGGGGGATCGCGGTAGTGGATATCAGATAGGTCTTCAAGCGCTCAGATCATGCCTGACACTCTGGGATCAGACACAGCAATTCCCCACATTGGGAAAAAACATCCTCTCTTTCCAGCTTTTAAACTCTCCTGCCGATTGGATTCAATGGTCCCTCCAGGCCTCCAAGCGGGAAATTGCCCAACTGGCCCAGGTCGTTTGCCAAAGCGCTGAATGCGGCTGCCCTGTCTCTGAAAGGATATTGAGAGAGGCAGCAGGCAATCTGGCTTCCGATGCCCTTGTTTGTGCATCTCAGGTTTCTGCCTCCGGGATAACCCCTTTCTTCATTCTTTCGGGAGGATTACTGAAAAAAAGCACTCTTTACCGTGAATGGGTTTCGGAGAACATACGTAAAAAACACCCTCATTCTCCGGTTGAGCTTCTGCAGGTTGAGAGTGCCTGGGGTGTCGTGAAGAAAGCTCTCCAATCCTTACCTCAAGGATCATTTGCCTCACTCACCAAGGCTACAAAAAAGCCAGAAGCCATACCCGCATCCCCGGCTGCAAGCTCTCTGACCGAGCAGCGCAACCCGCGCTCCATGCACCTGGATGAGCTCGAAATCGAAGACGCTATTCAGCTCATGATTGACGAGGAACAATACACTCAGCAAGCCATCCAAACGCAGAAGCCTCTCATAGCCGAGCTGATTCGAAAGGTTTCAGGTGCTTTTCAAAAAGAGGGACGCCTCTTCTATGTGGGAGCCGGGACCAGTGGGCGGCTGGGAGTGCTTGATGCCAGTGAATGCCCGCCTACTTTTGGGGTCAGCTACGATCTGGTCCAGGGAATTATCGCCGGTGGACAAGAAGCTCTCTGGCGTGCTGCCGAAGGTGCCGAGGATTCTTTCCATGCTGGAAGCCAGACCGCTTTCTTCAGAGGAATTCGCCCCGGGGATGTCGTCATCGGAATCGCCGCCAGCGGCACAACTCCTTTTGTCTTGGGCTTTCTTGCTGAATCCAAAAAAATCGGTGCCTTTACCGCCCTGCTTTGCTTCAACCCCAATCGCCACCCTGATCCGAATCCCCAAAACGAACCCGATATCATTCTGGCACTACCCATCGGCCCAGAGATACTGACCGGCTCAACCCGCCTTAAGGCAGGCACTGCAACCAAGCTGGTCTTGAACATGATCACTACACTCAGCATGGTCCAGAGTGGCAGGGTCATCAGTAATCTGATGGTGGATGTGCAGCCTACTAATGAGAAGCTCCGAGACCGCGCTATCCGAATTTTAAGCCAATTGACAGGCTGGCCACGGGAGCGATCCCAAGAGGCTTTAGAACAAAGCCAGTGGAATATCCGTAATGCAATGAACCGGAAAGAGTCTTGACCAAAAGCACCTCATTGCTCTTGAGAGCCATTTAAGACACATCAAAGAAATTCCTCAAAATCTGTTTTCAATTTGACGAGTCCCTTTTTTTTGGCTATATTACTTGGGAAGATAAACTTTGGGTGGGGATACTCTTTTACGAATTATCTCCACCCCATTTCCCAAAATCCGGAGAGTGGGGAGAGTTCCTAAAGCTCTCTATTCCTTCACCCTTCGGAAGGGGTATTCTTTGTCAAAATAAGTTGATTTTGTGTCAGTTTTGGAATACCCTTCTGCTCGTTGATGAGTTTCGGCCCTTCAATGGCCTTCAGAGACGTAAATGAGAGAGACATTCAGTATTGCAAAAAATAGCTTCATGGAGCTACTCAGGCAGCCTATTTTCCTGATCCTGATGAGCGCCTCCAGCAGTTTTATCGTTTTTCTCTCGATCACCCCCTATTTTGGACTGGGAGAAGACATAAAACTGGTAAAAACCAGCACGATGGCGGTGCTGCTGCTTTCTGGTCTTTTTGCCGCTGTCCTGGCAGCTACCGCTTCATTGGCGGATGAATTGAAAGGTGGAACCGCTCTGGCTGTTCTTTCCAAACCGGTCGGGCGTATTGCTTTTCTTCTGGGCAAATTAATCGGCGTCTGCGCAGGTTTGAGCATCATGGTTTATATCAATCTTCTCTCTATTCTCCTGGCCAGCCGTATGGGCTATGATGCTTATGGTGATGCAGATCCGGTCGGCTCAAACATATTCTATGGCAGCATGGTGCTTGCTTTTGGCATTGCTGCTTTCATGAATTACTTTTTAGAAAAAAACTTTGTCTCCAATGCAGTCGCCGCTCTGCTTGTTATGCTAACCCTGGCTTTCGTTGTGATTAATTTTTTCGATCAGGAATTCCAGCTTCAAAAATTCGCTGCGGAGGTCGACTGGAGCCTGGTGCCGGCAGTGGTCTGTATCCTCTTCATGCTCTGGCTGATCGCCTCTCTGGCAGTGACCTGCTCGACACGATTGGACATGATTGCGACGCTTACGATTTGCGCTATTCTTTTGATGCTTGGCCTCATGTCGGACTATCTTTTTGGCAGAATGGCCGAGGCTGGCTCCTGGGTAGGCTCTTTGCTCTATACCCTTGTCCCTAATTGGCAAAATTTTTGGTTGGCAGATGCCATTGAAAACGAAAATGGAATACCATGGGCTTACGTGGGGCATGCCTTCACCTACATGCTCTGCTTTATGGGTGCTGTGGTTTCGCTCGGCTTTTGCCTGTTTGATAACCGTGAGCTCAATTAAAAGCTCTGTACGATAAAGATGCGTTATTTGATTTAAAATTATGGAAAAAAGTGTTGAAAGAATCGGCCTGATCAACCTGGCAACACTCCTTCTGGTAGGGATTTGCTTTGGTTGGATGGCGGTTTATAGTAGCTCGCACACCGTTCTTGTTGGCGGAGTGTTTGTGGCCATGGGGTTTGTCGTCGGCTGCGTGAACTATTTCCAGATGCGCCTGGGGGCTCGCGAGTGGAACGAGCGATTAGAGGTGGGAGAACTCAAAAGGGATGCCGGTAAATCGGCCCTCTTTGGCACCGATGCTGAGCTCTACCCTGCCCGCCGCGCACGCGAACAGTTTGAAAAGTATTTTGTTCCCGCCTTTGCAACGCTTCTGGCAATCACCCAGGGCGTTATGGCTTTGTACCTCTGGAGAAAATTCGATGATTTGGGCCCCATTAACTCGGATAACTCGCTCCTGGTAATGGCCCTTTTGGGTGTGGCAGGGCTGGTCCTCTTTATTGTAGGCCGTTATGCAGCCGGCCTCTCACGCATCTCTCACCAACGTATTCTTCAAGCCGGCGCCAGCTACCTGATGCTTGGCTCGGTGCTCGCTCTTTTCGGCTCTCTGGTAGAGCTTTTTGCCTGGTTTGGCTATTCAGGCATGGATGCAATTGTTGCAAAACTGCTGGTTGTTTTCCTGGCAATCGTTGCTATAGAAACCATCCTGGGACTGGTCATGGAGATATACCGCCCGCGCCAGCGTGGCCAGATGGGGCGCATCCTCTATGAAAGCCGTTTGATCGGTCTATTGGGCCAGCCCGACGGCCTGATTCGCACGGCTGCTGAGGCTCTGGATTACCAGTTTGGCTTCAAAGTCTCTGAAACCTGGTTCTATCGCCTGCTTGAAAGAACGCTGGCCTGGATCGTTTTGGCTCAGTTGACGCTTCTCTTTCTCAGCTCTTCATTCGTGATTATCTCTCCGCAGGAGGAGGCGCTTCTTGAGCGGTTTGGTAAGCCCGTTGCAGGTAAAGAAGTTTTACAAAGCGGCTTTCACTTCAAATTTCCCTGGCCAATTGATAAGGTCTACCGCTATGCCAGCCACGAAATTCATACACTTTATATCGGCTTTGAAGATGACACCAAGCGCTCGGCAGAGCGTGAAATCATTCTTTGGACTCGTCCGCACTTCAAAGAAGAGTTCAACATGCTCGTGGCCAGCAAAGATGTGACCAAACTCCTCGACTCAAGTTCAGACCAGGCAGTGCCTGTCAACCTGCTCTCAGTCAATATACCGGTACAATACCGAGTGCGTGACATCAGGTCCTGGCTCCTGAAAAACGAAGACGCGGCAACCCTGCTGGAAAATGCGGCTAACCGCGAGGTCATCCGCTATCTCATTAACGTGGACTTGGAGGAAATCATGGCCGAAGGCCGGCTCAAAGCTGCAGATGAAATTAAGGCGCGCATTCAAAAAAATGTGGAAGAGCTCGGCGTAGAGATCACTTTTGTTGGGCTCGAAGGGATTCACCCACCCATTAATGTTGCCGATGCCTGGGAGGCCGTGGTTGGCTCTCTCCAGGAAAAAGAGGTCAGCATCCTCAACGCAGAAGGTTATGCGCTGGCCAAAGTACCCAGTTCTCATGCTGAGGCGACCAATATCGTTCTCACGGCCGATAGTGTTGGTCAAACCAAAACCAATATCGCTTATGCTCAGTCCAAGAGTTTTGAAAATCAGGAAGTCGCCTGGGCTGCCTCTCCTTCTGTTTATACGCAGCATGCCTACTTGGAAACGGTTGCCAAAGCAACTCAGGATACACGCAAGTTTGTGTTGGGAACCACCAATACGCAGGAAACCATCTGGTTGAACCTGGAAGACCGCCTGAATAAGGACCTCTTTCGAGACCTAAACATTGATGACACAGATTAAACATTAAGCTCCTATAGAACTGGCAAATAAAACATTAACTTTTAGCTCTAATCACTTTAAAAGAATATGAAAAATCGTAATGCAATCAGCCTGGTGACCGGATTCGTACTGGCACTTATCTTCGCTCTGATGATGTTTGCTTTTCAAGTGCGTCAGACCGATATTGTCGTAGTCACCACTTTTGGGAAATATTCACGCAGCATCACCGACCCGGGTCTTTACTGGCGCATGCCCTGGCCCATCCAAAAAATTCACCGCTTCGATAACCGGACTCAAAACTTTGAACGGGTTTTCGAACAGACCTCCACCAAAGACGCTATCAATATTCTCATCACGGTTTTCAGCGGATGGAAAGTGGTTAAACCACAGCTCTATCTCGAAAGCCTCAATGGGGATAAACTTAAGGCTGAGGCTGCATTGGAGCCAATGATCCGTAATGCCAAAAACGCTATCATTGGCCAGAGGCTCTTTTCGGAGATCATCTCTACCAGTGAATCGGGAACCAAGTTTGACTTTATTGAAGAATCGATCCTCAGCCAGATCGGAGAAAAATCCCTGGACAGCTACGGGATTGAAGTCAGCTTTGTAAGAATCAAACAACTGGGATTGCCCGAAAGCATTACAACAAAGGTCATGGACCGTATGCGTGCAGAGCGTGAGACCCGCGTGAAACAGTTCCAGGCAGAAGGTGAAAAAGAGGCACGCATCATTCGCTCCATCGCCGATAATGAAGCGAGTAAAATCTTGGCTGAGGCCAATGCGCGCGCTATTGAAATCACCGGTCAGGCAGAAGCTGAGGCCTCCAAGTACTATAAGGTCTTGGAAAGGAATCCAGATTTGGCCATCTTTAACTTCCGCCGCAATGCACTGGAGACCTCTCTTAAGAAGCGGACCACGCTGGTTCTGGATTCTCAGACAACCCCCTTTAACCTGTTTAAATCTATAGGGACCAATGACACATTCTCTATAGCAGCCGAACCTGAAAATTAAAGAACCGTTCAATTATAATGAGCGATAAATTGGAAAAAAGCATCCAGGAGTTAATCAAGACCCGCCCAGGCCGGAAAAAAAATGTCCCTGTAATACCGCAGGCACCTGATGACGCCGGGGCACGTGCCTTGAGTGAAGCTCTGGATAGTGGTTTTAAAATAGTTAAATTCCTCATACTGGGCCTGGTCATCGCCTTTCTCTATAGTCTCACCTTTTCTGTTGAGCCTGACGAGATAGCGGTGAAGCTCCGCTTTGGAAAGCCGGTTGGCGTAGGTGAAGCCCAGATTCTAAAGCCGGGCCTCCACTGGGCCTTCCCTTATCCAATAGATGAAATTGTCCGAATTTCAGTTGGCCAGAGCCGCACGGTCGTCTCTTCAGCAGGCTGGTTCCCCGTCACCCCAGAGATGGAAATTGCACGCCAGCTACCTGAGCCAACCCCCTACCTTCGCCCAGGCGTGGAAGGGTATGTCATCTCTTCGGATGGTAATGTTATTCACGCCAGAGCAACCATGAAGTACCGCCTAAACCCAAACACAGCATTGGATTACGAGTTCGGCTTTGCCAACCCCACCAATTTGCTTCAAAGCATTCTGGATAACTCGATTTTTTATGCGGCCACTCAACACTCTGCGGAAGAGGCGATTTATAGGGATCAAATTGCTTTCAATGAAGCTGTGCGCCAGCGAGTACACCACTTGGTAAACGAGCACCGTTTGGGAATCAGCATTGAAACCATAGACGTTGAAACGATGCCGCCGCTTTCGGTACGTGATTCTTTTGATGAAGTGCTAAGCGCCCAACAGGAAGCCCGCACTGAAGTGAACCAGGCCGAAGCCTATGCCCGCACAACCATCAATGCGGCCCAGGGGCAAGCCTCTACCATTCTGGCTGACGGGGTCACCCGCAGTAACCAGATTGTACGAATCATGGCTTCTGAGGCGCACTCCTTTTCAGAGCAATTACCCTACTTTGAAATGAACCCCCTACTCTTTAAAGAGCGCCTGATGGCAGAAACCATGCAGACAATCCTCACCAACGCTGATGATACGTTCTACTTCACTCAGCGTGAGGGTATTCAGAGGGAGCTGCGGCTCCAGCTTAACCGCGAGCAGATGAAATCTCAGCGCGAAGAGGAAAAGGAAGCGGCAGCAGCCAGTGGCACTCCCACTCCCACACCTCCTCGCAGAAGATAATTTTTTAGAGTTTTAAAAGAGACATGCAATTTAAACATCAAACGCAAAAACAGGAAAACCCGCCTCACGAGCATCAGGCACACTCCCATGAAGGCCGCTGCACGCTTGACCATGAGCACAGCGCCTCCTGTGGCTGTGGCCATGACCACGAGCATACGATGCTTCCGCTTCAAGTAACATTGGCGGGTGTCCTCTTTATTATCAATTCCTTTGTACTCAATCACATTTTTGGAGCCGAGAGCGCTCTGGCTGCTTTCAGCGCCATGGTGGGTGCCTTCATTATGGGTATTCCCATTATCTGGACTTCAGTCAAAAATCTCTGGGGTGGCAGAATACTGAGTATCAATGAGCTGGTCTCGCTGGCCGTACTGGCAGCTTTCGCCTCGGGCAATTATCAGACTGCCGGTATTGTCGCATTCTTTATGCTCCTGGGTGAAATTATTGAAATGCGCACGGCCGATGGTGCCCGCAAATCCATCGAATCTCTGATTAAACTGGCTCCAACCAAGGCCAGACGCATCAGCAAAGATGGCAGTGAGGAAGAAGTCCCCGTCAAAGAGCTGAGAGTTGACGATGTGGTTCGGGTCAGACCAGGTGATAACGTCGCTGCTGATGGCGTCATTCTGAGTGGCCAAGGCTCCTTCAATCAAGCCACTGTGACTGGAGAATCGCTGCCGGTTGATAAAAAGCCGGGAGATGAAGTCTTTGCAGGCACCCAAAACCTCACCGGTGTTTTAGAAATCCGCGTTTCCCGTGCAGGGGAAGATACCACATTGGGGCAAGTCCACAATCTCATTTTAGCAGCAGAAAAAACGCGCCTGCCCATCATGCGGATTATCGATCAGTACATGCAGTACTATACTCCTCTGGTTTTGGTAATTGCCACGCTGGTGTGGGCCTTTACTTTTGATTTGGAGCGCGTTATTGCAGTCCTGATTGTCGCCTGCCCCTGCGCCTTCATTCTGGCCACTCCCAGTGCAATGGTTGCTGCCCTTTCAGCGGCAGCACGTCTGGGAATCCTGATTAAGAACGTGGGAGATATCGAGCTGGCAGCTCGTATCAATGCCTTTATTTTCGATAAAACAGGCACGTTGACCGAAGGCACGCTGATCGTCAGCCGCCTTAACCCGGTCGAGGGAGTCGAACCAGCTGAGCTTTTACTCGTCGCTGCATCTGCCGAAAAATACAGTAACCATCCCACAGCCAAGGCGATTAACCTCCTGGCAAATGAGGCGGAAATACCCCTCGTTGAGCCGGAGGATTTCAGCGAAACAGCCGGCCGTGGAGTGAGTGCCAAGGTAGAGAATGACAGCATTATCATTGGCCGTGCTCAATGGCTCAAGGATAATGGGGTAAGCGGTGATTTCTTGAAGTCGGTCGATTTAAATGAGTCCGAAGGGTTCAGCATTCTCTTTGTAGCGCGTAACAACCAGTTTATCGGCTGGATTGGCCTGCAGGATGAAACACGGGCAGAAGCCCAGGAATCCCTCGCTGAACTGAGTCGGAGCGGTGTGCGCCGCATTGCGATGGTTACCGGAGACCGCAGACCTGTGGCAGAGCGCGTGGCCAAAGAAATCGGCTGCGAAGAGGTGATCGCCGAGTGCTTGCCCCAGGATAAGGTCGACTTTGTGGCACTCATGCGCGATCGAGGCTATAAAGTGGCCGTCGTAGGCGATGGCGTAAACGATGCGCCTGCATTGGCTGCTGGTGATGTCGGCATCGCAATGGGCGCGGCAGGCAGCGAAGTGGCAATTCACTCAGCCACGATTGCCCTCATGAATAATGATCTGAGGCGCCTCCCCTTCCTGGTGAAGCTCTCCCGCTCCACTCGCTCCATCATCAATCAGAACTTCCTTTTTGGAACGCTTTTTATTGTCTTTGGTCTCACCTTTGCCTCCTGGGGTTATATCAACCCGATCCTTGCGGCGCTCCTGCATAACGCAGGCTCGCTCATCGTAGTCTTTAACAGTGCACGCCTTGTACGGCAAGGTGAAGAACTCGACGGCATCGACTTGAGCCCGAGCATGGAAGAACCGCCTTTACCAGAGGAACCCCAAGAGCCTGTTCCGGCAAAGGCCTAGAAATAGGAAGACTGCAGTTTCTACTGCAATTAAAAAACAGCAATAGACGTACCCGTTAAGGTACGTCTATTACTTTTAGAACGCTTTGTGTTCGGTACGGCTAATAATTTCCTCCTGCAAGTCGCGGCTTAAATCACAGAAGTAGTCACTGTAGCCGGCCACGCGCACAATTAAGCCACGATGGCTTTCGGGGTCCTCAAGCGCTTCTTTCAAACCTTGAGCGCTCACCACATTGAATTGGATATGATGACCATCCAGCTTAAAGTAGGAGCGCACAAGGCTCGCCCACTGATCAATCCCGTTCTCATCCTCTACCAGTGAGGGGGTCAGCTTCATATTAAGCAGAGTCCCGCCGGTCTTCAAGTGGTCCATCTTAGCCGCGCTCTGAATGACCGAGGTTGGTCCGTTTCTATCAGCTCCCTGCACCGGAGAAATCCCCTCTGAAAGCGGCTGGCCAGCCTTGCGGCCATCGGGAGTGGCGGCCGTTACACTTCCAAAATACACATGGCTAGTCGTTGGCAACATCTCGGCCCGATAGCAGCCACCTTTTGCATTCGGCAGACCATCCACAGACTCCACACAATGGTTAAAAACTCGCCTCATCAGCTTGTCTGCCTCTTCGTTGTTGTTGCCATATTTGTGAACCTGGTTCAACAGTCTTTGCCGTAACACCTCCTGTGACTGGCCATCCAGCTCTCCTTCAAAGTTTTCGTCAAGAGCGTGCAGCAATAAAGGCAGCGAGAGCGATTGCTCTTCATAAACCAGTTGGTGAATAGAGCTTAAAGAGTCTGTAATCGTCCCCAGCCCCACAAACTGTATATAGTTATTGTTGTAGCGCGCCCCTCCCGCATTATAGTCTTTGCCTTTGGCGATACAGTCATCCGTGAGCACACTCAAAAAAGGAGCCGGCATCTGGCTGGCGTAAAGCTGCTCAATGACCATGTTACCCGCCATTTTAATTTTAAGGAAGTGATCAAATTGGTTTTTCCAGGCAGCGAAAACATCTTCAAAATCGTTAAAATCGGTGACCTTCCCCATATTGGGTCCGATCCTCTTGCCAGTACGCATGTCTATTCCCTCATGGAGGGCCAGCTCCAGGAGCTTGGGCATGTTGAAGTAACCAGTAAGAATGTAAGCTTCTTTGCCAAAAGCGCCGACCTCCACACAACCACTACAACCACCAGCACGAGCGTCTTCCAGGCTTTTACCCTGTCGAAGCTGCTCCTGTACAACGGCATCCGCATTGAAAACACTGGGGAACCCATATCCTTTGGCAAGGACTCGTAAAGTCTGTTTCAGAAAACGATCGGGATTGCGACGTGAGAGCTGGATATTGCTGCTGGGCTGCAAAAGGTGCATCTCGTCAATGATATCCAAGATCACGTAAGAGAGCTCGTTGACTGCATCCCTGCCATCGGGCAACAAGCCGCCCAGGTTTATGTTGGCGAAATCGGTATAAGTTCCACTTTCTTCTGCAGTTACCCCCACTTTGGGCGGAGCGGGATGATTGTTAAATTTAATGAAAAAACACTCCAGCATTTCACGGGCAGCCTCCGCCGTTAAGCTCCCTTCCTTCAATTGCTGCTCATAAAAAGGCCACAAATGTTGGTCCAATCGTCCCGGACTGAAAGAATCCCATCCATTAAGCTCAGTAATCACTGCAAGGTGACAGAACCAGTAATATTGAAGTGCTTCAAAAAAAGTCCTGGGAGCATAAGCCGGAACCCTCATGCAGGTTTTTGCAATGAGTTCGAGCTCCTTTTTGCGCTCAGGCGATTCTTCCTCGCTGGCCAACTCACTGGCCAGAGCCGCGTGACGCTCTGCAAAGAGGATCAGGGCATTGCAGGAAACCTCAAAGGACACCAGCGCCTCCAGCTTTTGCAGCCCTTCAGGGTCTGTGGCCAAATCCAGGTTTGCACGAGCATTTTGGATATCCTTAATGAAATCGAGCATCCCCTTGCGATAAATTTTGCCGTCCAGAACAGTGTGGCCAGGCGCACGCTGCTCCATGAACTCAGTAAAGATACCCGCATCATAAGCCTCCCGCCACTCCTTTGACATATGAGCAAAAATGCGGTCTCTCATCGAGCGCCCCTGCCAGTAGGGAATAATCTTTTCACGGTAAACCCTCAAAGTCTCCTGTTCCACATGATAGAAGGTCTTCGGACGACTGTTCAGAATCTCCAAATCCTCCACTCTGTGGCAAGTCAACTCCGGATAAGTAGGGCAGCTTTTAGGTTTGGGCCCACGCTCGCCTACAATCAGCTCTCCTTCACCGATGTAGAGTGTCTTGTGTTTGCAGAGGTGGTAGAAAGCTTTTGCGCGCATAACCGGAACCGAATACCGCCCATAGTTCAATTGATAAAAATCAGTCAATAGGACAGCTCGTTCGTGAGAAATCGTGGGACGTGCATCCAAGCTTTGCTGGCGCAACTTACTGGTTCTTGGTGTCATAATGAGCCTGCTCTTCTATCGAGCAATCACTGCCATAGTCTAGCCCTTTTTAAAGCCGGATGCAACGATTGCAAGACAAGCTTCTTAGCGCTAACTTTAGCCATATGGCGTTTTTCCTTGATTTTTCCGCCTGAATTCGTCACTGTCCATTCAATGCTTCTTTGTAAAAGTGGCTAAAGAACAAAAAAAGAAAACTAAAAAAGTAGAATCAAAATCGCCCTCTCGCTCCTCCCGTCATAAAGACAAAGAGAAAGTTTTTGAGAATGGTGATGTGTCTCAACCCCCTCTCGCTGCTCCCAGAGAGCGTCCTGCTGGCAGGTCAAATCATGCAAGCTCTTGGGATGGCAGCTCTTCCTTAAGGCTTTACATGAAAGAGCTGGGAGAGGTTTCCCTTCTGACGCCTGAGGAAGAAATCGAACTGGCTGCGCTCATTAAGAAAGGTGATGCCAAAGCTCGCGAAAAGATGATCAAAGCCAATCTGAGACTGGTCGTCAAAATAGCCAAAGACTACGAAGGCCTTGGCTTACCGCTTTTGGACCTGATCAATGAAGGAAACTTGGGGCTTATGCGTGGAGTAGCCAAGTTTGATCCGGCCAAGGGTGGTAAATTTTCGACTTATGGTTCCTGGTGGATTAAGCAAAATATCCGCAGAGCCATTGCCAACCACTCCAAGACCATCCGTCTGCCAATTCACCTCAAGGAGAAAATATCCAAAATGCGGCAGATCATCGACAGGTATCGTCAAGAGACTGGCCACGAGCCGCAGGATGAAGAGCTGGCAGTAGAGCTGGGAATGCCGGCACACAAAGTAGCAATGCTAAAGGAAGCCAATATGCCGCTGGTCTCCCTCGATGCCCCTCTGGGTGAGGAAGGTGACACCTCTTTGAGCGAAGTGGTGAGCGATGATGCGGCCACTACCCCCTATCAGCAACTGGAGCAAAAAACAATGCACCAGATGCTCTCGGATGTTCTCAGTACTCTTGATGAGCGGGAAGCGGGTATCTTGCGTTGCCGCTTCGGGCTGGATGGGAGCTCTGAGAAAACGCTTGATGAGGTAGGTAAAATTTTCGGAGTTACGCGAGAGCGGGTCCGCCAAATCCAAAATGTAGCGCTCGCCAAAATGCGGGTCATGATCGAAGATATTGAAAAAGAAAAACTAAAAAATGAGTAACGGTGTTCTTTTAAACGACATTCGTCAAATCATCCGGCCGGTGCCCGACTTTCCCAAACCCGGCGTCATTTTCCGCGACATCACTCCGCTTCTGGCTGATGCACGTCTTTTTGGCGCTTCGCTCGATATGCTTTTGGAAGGGTACACTCAGGGGAATATTGATGCAATTGCAGGGGTCGATTCCCGTGGCTTTATTTTCGGTGCAGCGGCAGCAGCCAGAGCTAACCTGCCCTTCATCCCCATTCGTAAAAAGAACAAACTCCCCTGGCATACTTACGAGGAAAGCTATGCGCTTGAGTATGGGACGGATGTTCTGGCAATTCACCAGGATGCATTCCAACCCGATAGCAGGGTTCTTTTGGTAGATGACCTCTTGGCCACCGGAGGCACGGCCCTGGCCTCTCATCGGCTCATCGAGCGCTGCGGCGCAAAGTTAATTGGGTGCACTTTCCTGATTGAACTGACAGCCCTTGGTGGCTCGACCAAGCTAAAAGAAATACCAATACGTTCGCTTGTCCAATACTAACTGAATGACTCAATGGCTTCATGGACTGGACCTGGAGCTCCTTCGATGGGTGAACCAATCGTGGTCCCATCCTCTTTTCGATGGTCTCTTCTCCTTTCTTTCAGGGAATGTGATTTTTTATCCCCTGCTGGTCTGTTTGGTTATCGCTCTCTGGCTCAAAGCAGGCACCAAAGGCAGAGTATTTATTTGCCTCACTATTCTTGGCTTTTTATTTTCTGAGCTCCTCGTGTCCCAGTTAAAGGACTGGATTGCTCGGCCACGGCCTTTCATGAGCCTGGATGATGTGATTCTACGCTTGGGCAAAGGCGGCAGCGGCAGTATGCCCTCGTCCCACTCTTCAACCTGGTTTCTGGGAGCAACTGTCTCCTGGATTTACTGGCGGCGGAGCAGGCTCTGGATGCCGTTGCTGGCGGCAGGTGTCGCCATTTCCAGGGTTTATAATGGCGTCCACTATCCCTCAGATATCTTTGTGGGAGCCTGCATCGGAGTGCTCGTCGGCTTATCAACTGTTTATGGAGGTAACTACTTCTGGAAACATATAATGAACAGATACTTCCCGCTCTTTACCCGGAAGCTTCCAGACCTCCTTTGCCGTGAGGCCTCACAAGGCTCGGCTCAACAATCTTCTGCCGTCTCTCTGCGCGAGAAGCCTGACACCAACACTCAGTATCTCTGGCTGGGATACCTCCTCATCGGGGCAATGTTAATTTTTAGATGGTGCTACCTTTGGGCAGGTAAAATTGAGCTCTCTGAAGATGAAGCTTACCAGTGGGTCTGGTCCAAATATCTGGCACTCTCCTATTTCAGCAAGCCACTTATGATCGCCTATACCCAGTGGCTGGGGACCCATCTCTGGGGAGATACCATGTTTGGTGTTCGCTTCTTTTCGCCGGTTTGCTCTGCGATCACCTCCTTCCTGCTGCTACGATTCTTAGACCGACAGGCTGACGCACGAATCGGCTTCTTCGTGGTTCTGGCCGGCATGCTGGCCCCCCTGCTGGCAGTCGGCTCCATCCTGATGACGGTTGACCCGTTGGCAGTCCTTTTTTGGACAGCTGTACTGGTCTGCAGCTGGAAAGCAATCCAGGAGGACTCCTTACGCTCCTGGATATGGACGGGCGTCTGGATTGGCTTCGGGTTCCTGAGCAAATACTCCACCCCGCTTCTTCTCTTTTCCTGGGCCTTTTTCTTTCTGTTGAGCAAGCCGGCCCACAAACAGTTGAGAAAACCGGGTATTTATCTGGCACTCGGCATCTCCCTCCTTTTTTCTCTGCCCGTTCTTATATGGAACTTTCAAAACGACTGGATATCCTATCATCACGTCGTCGAGCATGGGGAAACCGCAAAAGCCTGGAAGTTTACACTTCGCTATTTTGGCGACTTCACCGGCGCTGAATTTGGCCTCCTGAATCCGGTCTTTTTCTTCATGGCACTCTGGGCTGCTATCGCTTTCTGGAAAAAACGCGATATGCTCACTCTTTACCTCTTTTCCATGGGGGGACCGATCTTTGGTGCGTACTGGCTCTACACTTTTCACTCGCGCGTCCTCCCCAACTGGATTGCTCCGGCCGTGATCAGTCTCTTTGCTCTGGCTGGTATCTATTGGGGCCGGCTGGAAGCTACCCGCCCCAAACTCACCCGAAGGCTTTTCACTGCCGGTTTCATCATCGGTTTACTCATGATCATTCCGCTACATGATTCAAACCTGGTACAGAAAGTCTCCGGCAAACCGCTCCCGCCCAAACTGGATCCCCTGCGCAGAGTCAGGGCATGGTCTACTTTGGCTGAACAGGTAGAAGAGGTACGACAAAGACTGGAAGCCCAGACCGAGAGTACTTTCTTCATCGTGGCTGACCATTATGGGTTCACCGGCCAGCTCTCCTTTGAAATCCCGCTGGCGCGCGAAAGCCTGAATCCTCCCCAATGCCCCCTGGTCTTTTACCTTCACTCCACAGAGCCGGAAAATCAGTTTTACTTCTGGCCAAGCTATCGCACCCTCCGAGTGGGTGAAAATGCTGTTTTCGTAAATCAAGTTGATGAGCCACGCTTAACAGCTCCAGAGCGCATCTTAAACGATTTTGAACGGGTAGAAAACTTGGGTTTTTACGAAATCCAATATCGTGGCAGAACCTTCCGTCGAGTTCAGCTGTTTGCCTGTTACAATTGCAAAGCGCTCCCCTCTGTTGAATAGGAAAGACTCTCCTAAGCTTTTCCTGCAAAGAACAGAATCTTCAAAGGCTTTTCTGGACAGAATTCCTCAGAATTGCTAGCATCTGTCGCGGCTGTTTTGTCGGCCAGTACGAACGGAAGGGTGGCTGAGTGGTCTAAGGCGCCTGACTCGAAATCAGGAGATGTCGCAAGGCATCCGGGAGTTCGAATCTCCCCTCTTCCGCCATTCCCGTAAACGGGAAACTCTTTCATCCAAAAGACGGATAGTTTTATAGTATGGAAAAACATAGTTTTCAGGCGGAAATTCAACAGGTTTTGGACATTGTCATTCACTCCCTCTACACTGACAAGGAGGTTTTTGTACGGGAGTTGATTTCAAATGCTGCCGATGCCTGCGAGAAAGTGCGCTTCCTTCAATCTTCAGGCCAGGAAATTTACCAGTCCGATGTCGCTCCCACAATTTCAATTAAGCTTAACGAAAAAGAAAAACGGATTACCATCACCGATACGGGCTGCGGAATGACCCATGATGAACTGGTCGAAAACCTGGGTACCGTTGCCCACTCTGGGACGAAAGCTTTCTTGAAGTCCATCCAGGAAAAACAGACTGCCGAAAAAGAGAATGCCAAAGATGGAACCTCTCTGATTGGCCAGTTTGGTGTCGGCTTCTACTCTGCCTTCATGGCTGCCCACAAAGTGACCGTGTTCACTCGCTCCTGGCTCCCTAATGCTGAAGGCCGTAAGTGGACCTGTAGCGGAATGGATGGCTATGTGATTGAACCTGCCCCGGACCTCGACCGTGGCACAAGAATCGAGCTCGAACTCAAGGAGGATGCCCTCAATTTTGCCCAGCAATATGAAATGGAGCGCATCCTGAAGCATTACTCTTCCTTTATCCAATTCCCAATCTCTCTGGAAGATAAGCAGCTCAATATAGTCCAGGCGATCTGGTCACGCAGCAAGGTCGATATTAAGCCAGAGGAGTATACCGAATTTTATAAATATATTTCTCACGATTCCAAGGACCCGCTGCTCAAGCTCCATTTCACAGCCGATGCTCCCCTGCTTATCCATTCGCTCCTCTTCGTGCCGGATAACAATATAGAAAAGATGGGCTTTATGCGCTTGGAAAACGGGGTTAGCCTTTACTGCAGGCGTGTATTGATTGCTGAAGGTCCAAAGGCCAAAGGATTGCTGCCCGAGTGGCTCCGATTTGTTAAAGGAGTGGTCGATAGTGAAGACCTGCCGCTCAACATCTCACGCGAGAGTATGCAAGACTCCCTCCTGATGAAGAAACTCAGCAACATCATCACCAACCGTTTTCTAAAGTTCCTAATCGAAACGGCCAAAAATGACGCTGAAAAGTACAATAAGTTTTATGAAGAATTCAGTCGAATGATTAAAGAGGGCATTCTTTCTGATTTCGAACATAAGGAGAATCTTTCAAAGCTGCTTCGTTTTGAATCCTCTGCCACCGAGCCGGGTAAAACTACATCGCTGGAGGATTACACCCTTAGAATGGCTTCTGAACAAAAGGAGATTTATTACATCGTCGCACCGCACCGGCAGGCGGCTGAAGCCAGCCCCTACTATGAAGGCCTAAAGGCCAAAAACCTGGAAGTCCTCTTCTGTTACGATTCCGCCGATAACTTCGTCATGGAAAATCTGATGAAGTTTGCAGACAAAGAGCTCAGGCCCGCTGAACAAGCCGATATCTCTGTGGAAGTTGAGGGTGAAAAGCTAACCCCTGAAGAATCAGATAACCTGGTTAAATGGTTCAAAGAGACTTTGGGTGATAAGGTAAAAGAGGTGAAAATCTCGCAACGTCTGGTGGATAGTCCCGCTGCAATCGTGGCAGACGATAAGCTGATGACCACCTCAATGCGTCGCCTTCTCAAAGCGTTGCAGAAGGATCAGCCAGAGGCGCAATCGCTTAGTGAGGGTTATAACCTGGAGCTTAATCCTTCCAGCCCTGTTATTTGCCAGCTTTACCGTGCATGGGATGCAAATAAAGAAATCGCCCCTGAAATAGCAGAGCAAATTTACGACAACGCCTGTATTAGCGCTGGCATCGTGGATGATTTTTCCCCACTTCTCAAACGTATGAACAAGCTGATGGAGGAGACTTTGAAGAAATCGCTCTAGGCAATCGAAAGTTCATCTAAATATAAAAGCGCCAGAAAACATTTAATTTCCTGGCGTTTTTTATTTTTATGAAGCTTAAAAAAGAGTCGATACTATCTAGGAGCTGAGAGGAGTCTGGCACTCCTGTCGGCACTGCTTTTGAGAGGCAACGGCAGCACGATGTTTTTCAAGCTCGCGCAGCTCTACTCTTCGCACCTTGCCACTCGTCGTCTTGGGCAGCTCTGAGACAAACTCAATCTCTCTGGGCAGCTTGTAAGATGCGCTCATCGCCCGGCAGTGCTTTTGGATATCTATGGTCAGCTCTTCATTATCAACATTGGCATAGCCATCATGAAGCACCACAAACGCCTTCACAAGCTGGCAGCGGGTAGCATCGGGTTTTCCCACCACAGCAGCTTCCAAGACCGCTGGATGTTTTAGAAGGGTGCTTTCCACCTCTGCCGGACCAATTCGGTAATCCGAGCTTTTAATAATATCATCACCCCTGCCGGTAAACCAAAAATATCCGTCAGAATCACGGACTGCGCGGTCACCCGTCAAGTACCAGCCCCGTTTAAAGGCATTTCGGGTCAGTTCAGGCTGCCCCCAGTACTCCGTAAAAAGCCCGACTGGGCGTTCCTGGTCTACACGAATCGCTATCTCACCCTCTTCTCCATCCTTCACGAGCTCCTGGTTCTCATTGAGTATATGGATATCATAACCCGGCATCGCCTTACCCATGGAGCCTACCCGCAGCTCATGATGGCGCGAGCGGGCATTGGCAATCTGAATTACCGTCTCGGTCTGTCCATAGCCTTCATAAATATCCAGACCTGTCCCAGCCTTCCAGTTACTGACAACTTCGTGAGTGAGTGGCTCCCCGGCGCTGACGCAATGGCGCAGGGTGGGGAACTGATATTTCCCAATATCCTCCTTCATCAAAAGCCTCAAAGCCGTCGGAGGAGCACAAAAAGTGGTAATTCCATATTGGGAAAATGTATCCAGTATTCGAACAGGCTGAAACTTCTTAAAGTTCATCGCAAAGACAGTGGCCCCCATCTGCCAGGGGCCATACAGGCTGGACCAGGCTGCTTTGCCCCAGCCCAGGTCAGAGATGTTCCAGTGGAGATCATCAGGCCGCAGGTCCAGCCAGAGACCCCCGGTCAAACGATGGGACCAGGCATAGCTGGCATGAGAGTGAATCACCATCTTAGGTTGCCCATTGGTTGCACTGGTGAAGTAAAGAATTGCAGGGTCATCAGCCAGAGTTGGAACATAAGAAAACTGGTCTCGAGCTTTCTGCATCCCTTCCTTGAAAGAAATCCAACCAGGCAGAGCCTCCTGAACCTGTATCTTGATTCCATCAAAAAAGGCGGTTTTTTCGCTTCCCTCCTTATCTGTAATCAACGCCTTGGGGTCGCATGACTTAACCCGAAACTCCAAGTCTCCCTGTGTCAATAGCTGCGTAGCAGGGACCGGCACAGCTCCTACCAACTCCATGGCCAACATCAAGATCCACCACTCGTTAATACGAGGGAGCATAATGACAACACGGTCACCTTTTCCTATTTGACAGGCATTGAGAAAATTAGCCGCCTGGCATGTTTTTTGGAATAGCTCTCGGAATGTCAGCCTTGTCTCCGATGAGTGTTGCTCAGCACCTACGCAAAGCAACGCATCAGCTCCAGGGCGAACAGTAGCCCAATGGCCGATAGCATCCCAAGTAAAATTATAATACTTCGATGGTCTGTTCACTCGAGTTGTCGTAAAGCTCCACGGCTCTGGCCGTGATGCTGCAGCCGGACCTTTCAGCCAGCTATACTTTCATGATTTCTTCTTCTTTTTCAGCAGTACGCTCAGCGACCTTGGCAATAAAGTCATCTGTCAGTTTTTGAACTTTCTTTTCTGCGTTAATCTGTTCATCTTCAGTGATTTTAGAATCTTTTTTAAGAGCCTTGAGCCCATCGATTGCTTCGCGCCTAACCTGGCGAACGGCGATGCGCCCCTCTTCGGCATACTTATTGATCAGCTTAACAAGTTCCTGACGACGCTCCTGGCTTAACTCCGGCATCACCAGACGGATCGTTTTACCACTTACCGCCGGCGTAATACCCAGATTGCTCTTCATAAGCCCCTTCTCGATCGCCTTAATGGTCCCTTCATCCCACGGCTGCAGCAATAGTATGCGAGGCTCAGGGGTGGTAATCGTTGCCACCTCTTTAACCTTCATGATATTGCCATAAGCCTCTACTTCCACGTTCTCCACAAGAGCCGGAGAAGCCTTCGTTGTACGGATGCCCACAAACTGATGTTCCACAGCAGTCAGGCTCTTGGACATTTTCTCTGATGCGGTTGCTAAAATTTGGTCTATTGTCATAACAGTTTAGTTTTTTGTTTGCCTAATGCCTGCATAGCCAGACAGTTGTCAGCAATGTCTCCTCTAGCTTGCTAGAAAGCATTCCCAGTGACAAGTCTTTTGTTCTTTCTGGATAGACAGTTTAAAGTCAGTCAACTCTGAAAGTGCGTTTCATACGCTCCTCTAACAGCTTTTAGAGGAGTGCATTTTATTCAGTAGAGTTTACACACCCGGCTATTGGCATAGCGTTGCCAGTTGGCTCAATACGTTCAACATCTTTTTAAGCCGAGGCATCTCAACTCCGGCACGAGTGCCAGCCTGCAAAGGAAGCTCAAAAATACTCTCCAGCTCTAAGGGTCTGCGGTGGGCAAAATCCAAAAGCGTAGAGGCCCAGTAGCTCCCCATCGCCTGAGTCCGATCAATGTTGTAGCGGATTTTCTCTTTGGAAACATCCAGATTCAACGCCTGGGCCGCTGCCACAACCTCTTCCATCAATTCAAGCAAAAGCTTTTCCCAGCGTGAATCCGCATGTATTTTATCCGTTGGCAGGCAATCACCGATTCGAGAAAAATCAACCTCTCCCCCGCTCAGCACGGTTTCGTACCCGGCACAGGCCGCCACACCCAGTCCGTTATAAGGGATATTCCAAATCAGTTTTTCCCATTGGGTTTTTAAAAGATTTTCAGTAACTTTACAAGGAACCTGAACCGAGCGGAACATCTGTGCAATCAGCTCCGTGCGTTCCGATGGCTTGCTCTGATACTCACCCAGAATAATATTCCCATGCTTAATGTGGTGAATATAGCCAGGCCTGATCCGATTCAAACAGACAAAGCAGAGTCCTCCCAGGATGTTATCTGGGCCAAAAAGCTCTGCCAGAGCCTCCACATTGCCCAGTCCGTTCTGCAAGGTGACAATCAAAGTCTGCGGCCCTGCCAATGGAGCGAGCAGCTCTTTAAACTGATGATTGGCGGTGGTTTTCAATCCAATAAGGACCAGGTCACAAACACCGATTTCTTCAGGTCTTCTGGCAACTCGCGGAGAAACATGGAAGTTCCCATCCACGCTTTCTATAAATACTCCGTCTGCTGCAACTTTTTCATAGTCTGAGCGCAATAGAAACCAGGTCTCTTGACCGCTCTGTAGCAACTTGGCTCCGTAATAGCTGCCAATTGCTCCACAACCCACAACGCCAATCTTCATAACTTACACTACTGTTCCGTCTGGCAATCGACTTTGCCAGAAAGCCTTTTCTCCAAGGCTTCCATATCGGCGTCAACCATGATCCGGACCAGCTCCTTAAATTTTACCTTGGGCTCCCAGCCCAAAACTTTTTTGGCTTTACTGGGGTCTCCTATAAGGAGGTCCACCTCTGCCGGACGAGCATAACGGGGGTCATACACTACATATTTCTCCCAGTCCAGGTCGGCATATGAAAATGCCTCTTCCAGGAACTCTCGAACAGAATGTGTTTCCCCTGTTGCGATCACGTAATCATCGGCTTTATCCTGCTGCAGCATCAGCCACATCGCCTCAACATACTCTTTAGCATAGCCCCAATCTCGCTTGGCGTCCAGGTTGCCCATGTAAAGTTTCTCCTGCAAACCATGCTTAATGTAAGCCAGTGCGCGCGTGATCTTACGCGTAACAAAGGTCTCACCTCTGCGCGGTGACTCATGGTTGAAGAGAATACCGCTGCAATTGTACATTCCATAGGATTCACGATAGTTAATCGTTATCCAATGGCTATAGAGCTTGGCGCAGGCGTAAGGGCTGCGAGGATAAAAAGGTGTGGTCTCACTTTGAGGCACTGCCTGCACCTTCCCAAACATTTCACTTGAAGAGGCCTGATAAAAGCGGGCATTGAGTTTTAGGCGGTGCATACACTCAAGGAGCCGAACCGTGCCGACAGCCGTCACATCCGAAGTATACTCCGGCGAGTCAAAGCTGACCCGCACATGGCTCTGTGCAGCCAGGTTATAGACCTCATCGGGATGAATATCTTCCAGGAGACTGGCCAGGCTACTCGCATCGGAGAGATCTCCATAATGGAGCTTTAAACGAGTGGAAGGAAAATGAGGGTCCGAATAAATATCCTCCAGCCTGCCCGTGTTAAAACTGCTGGCTCTGCGAATAATTCCGTGAACGTTATAGCCTTTGGATAATAAAAACTCTGCCAGATAGGAGCCATCTTGCCCCGTAATACCTGTAATTAAAGCTGTTTTACTCATTTGATATTTAATACGCTGTATCTCTGTCTGTTGATAGACTGAGTCTTTAAAAGCTCTGCCTGTCTTAAGAGCAAAGAGCACCTAATAGAATGATTCAAAACAGCCTCTGTTAAAAGGATAAAATGAGTTGCCTCAAAACCGAAGGCGCCAAATACCTCCCGAGAGCTGGCATAGAATCTGCTCTTTTGTCTGTGCGATAGACATCTTTCTCATTGAGAAGAATTGGACAAAATCTGAAAGATGCTTTACTGTATCTGCGTTTGTTATTATGAATATTAAACGGTTTATCTACGGTTTGTTCGCTACATCCATTCTATGCGCTGGCTCGCAAACCACAAAATCACAAGTTGTTATTAATGAAGCGCTTGCTAGCAACTCTTCTTACACCTCTCCTATTTATGACATTGAGCCCGATTGGATTGAGCTCTACAATAATGGAACCAGCGCTGTCGACCTGGGGGGGATGAGCCTCTCCATCTCGGCAACCAACCCCAGACAATTCACCTTTCCAGCCGGGGTTACCATACCGGCCAGAGGGTACTATCTGATTGCCTGCTCCACTAAATTCCCGAAGTCCGAGCACAATACCGGTTTCAACCTCTCCGCGTTTGGAGAAACCATTAACCTCTACTCTGCCTCTTCCACCTCCGCCCCAGTTGATACTTTGGATTTTGGTTTGCAGCTGACCGATTATTCTGTCGGGCGCATCCCCGATGGAACCGGCAAGTTCCAACTCTGCGTTCCGACTCAGGAAGCTCCCAACAAAGCTCAGACCATGGGGACCATTACCTCGGTTAAAATCAATGAAGTGTGCGCTGGCCCCGATGATTGGTTTGAGGTTTACAATGCCGGTGCCAATCCGGTAGCTCTGGGTGGCTATTACTTCACCACCAAGCCAAGCAAAGACCCCCTCATGTTTGAAATTCCGGCCCTGACCTTTATTGGAACCGGTGATGCGGCGTTCCTGGTCTATTATGCTGATAAGGATACCGATGCAGGCAAAGACCATGTCAACTTTAAGATAGCCAAGGAGGCCGATAACATTGCTCTGATGACCTCAGGCAGAGTGGCAGTCAATATCTTTGATTATCCCGATATGCTTGACTATGAAGCCTATGGGCGTATTCCCGATGGCGGCACCGCAATTCGCAAACAACCCGGAGCCGGCTCCCCAGGTGCCAGCAACTATCTGGAGCTGGAAACAGTCGTAATCAGTGAAATTCTCACCCACACCGATTACCCTGATACACCCCCTGATTTTATCGAACTGCAAAACATCTCGGCTTCTCCCCTCGATATCTCAGGTTGGGGCTTGAGCGACAGCTCTAAAAACCTGATGAAGTATATCTTCCCGACAGGTACCGTTATTCAGCCCGGAGCGTTCTTTGTGGTGACCGAGTTCGAGTTCAATGATGAGTCCAACCCCAACTGTCAGACTCCGTTCAGACTGAACTCTTATGAAGGAGAGACTGCTTTCTTAACCCAAATAGTAAACTCTTCCCCCACAGGCTATCGCAGCCAGGTTCTTTTTGGTGCTGCTCCCAATAACCTTTCTTTTATCCGCCACGTCAATGCAGATGGTGAGGTTCACTATCCTTTTGGCGAGTATCCTACAATGGAAAAAACCAATGCTCCGGTCAAGATTGGACCCATCGTTATTAATGAGATCCACTATAAACCGGCTGGAGAACCCGAGCCGATGGAAGACGAGTTTATTGAGCTCTTCAACATCACTGACCAGGAAGTCCCCTTGTACTACCCTAGGTATCCGGATGATCCGGCAATGATCGAAAATGGAATTAGATATATTTTTCCCGAAGGTACGACGATGCCCCCAGGCGGTTATGCCCTGGTGGTTCCATTCAACCCCAAAGGTGGTACAGCTGCGAGCTTCAGAGAAAAGTTTAATGTTCCAGAAGAGGTTTCCCTCTACGGTCCTTACTCAGGTAAACTCTCCAACGATGGGGAAACCATTGAACTGCTCTTCCCTGACACCCCTCAAAAAGAGGACGACTTTGTCCCCTACTACCTCGTCGATAAAGTCAATTACACAGCAACGGCTCCCTGGCCCACCAATGCCAAAGGAACCGGCAGGAGCATCCAGAGGCTCAACGCTTTTACCTATGGCGACGAATCTGGGAATTGGGGCGCCTACGCAGGCACTGACACGACCCAATATGTTACTCCGGGCAGGCGCTCCTCCGTAGGAATGACCGACCAGGACTTTGATGGAATGCCCGATGACTGGGAGTTGAAGTATCAGTTTGATCCGTTTAACCCTGCTGATGCACAGGAAGATGCCAATGGTGATGGAATCACCAATCTGCAGCATTATCTGGATGGCACTAACCCACGGGCGCCGATCCAAAAAGATCCGGTTAATCTTGAAATCATAGCGAACGCAGAGAGTGTGACCCTCAGTTTTATCGCTTTGGCTGCTGCCTCTTATGAGGTGCAGGTTTCCGATAACGCCCAAACGGGATGGAGTTTTTGGAAAGAGGTAGAATCCGGTGAAGAGCGTTTAATTGAGCTGAATGATTTACTGGGAACAACTGCACGCTATTACCGCGTGATCACACAGTAACATTAACTTTGGAAAGCGCTTTTACGGCGCTTTTACGGCGCTTTTACAAAGAATTCAAACAGTCACTTTAACCTTAAAGTGACTGTTTTTTTAGAGATCAGGGTCAGAGAGAAAACAAAGAAAGTGGAAAA